>ERZ838118.176-NODE-176-length-88520-cov-3.731261_pt1 | contig 88520 bp, 101 predicted proteins | sample MGYA00519863_ERZ838118 | MGnify/ENA primary metagenome ERZ838118 (study PRJEB31850, sample SAMEA3708827) | human gut metagenome | biome: human gut; feature: human-associated habitat; material: faeces | place: China | collected 2014 ...
TTTGCTAAAAGACAGCTGCCATAAAGACAAATTCTACAAAAACATGAAAACTGTTATGACAATTCATAATACAGGATATCAAGGCAAGTATGATACTTTCTATGCTTTTTTGAACCTTTTTGAAAAAGATTTTATAAAAGAAACGCTGTCAGCTTGCAATATCCAAATCTCAGAAAATACAATAAAAAATGCATTGCAGGATTATGATGATTTTCGCCTCAATAATAAAGATCTTTGTACGAAACTCAATGATTATCTTGAAGAAAGACTGGACTCCAATTACTTTGACATTGACTTTGTCACAAAAGAACGATTCAATACACTTTTGTATGCGATAAAAAATTCTGATGCCTGGCTTACGGATTCAGAGTCTTTTTATAAGGAGCTTATTACAAACGCAAGTTATGCCTCCACACTGCTTTTTGAAACCCTGTACAGAAACAGAAACAAAGGTGCGGGTGTTACGTGTGGAATATGCGAAAAACGGTATGACCCGAGTAATTGTGAACAGGTTAAATTCCCATACTCTTTATATGACGCAAATGAGTGTAAAAAGAAAAACAAAGCTTTTGTGCAAGATTTTTTTGCAAACGATAATCAAGGCAGCAATCCTGACAGGAAATTTTTGGTGTCTGATTCTGATGAAAAAAGAATATTCGGCAGCCTGAACAAAGACCCTGATTCCGTGATGATTTATAATACATCACGTTTTGATATAAGCCAGAAGGGGATCGATCTTTTTATAAAGGTGATAAAACCTATTTTGCTTGCAGACGAACATGTACAGTTTGTTATATGTATCAAAGGTATATCAAAAAACAGAAAATATGATTATATTAATGAACTACTTAAAAATTGTGAAAGCCATAAACTGTTTAAAGGAAGAGTAGTTGTTATCGATGACTTTGTGCCCGTTTATACCTATATGGCAGCGAGTGATATCCTTGTTATGCCCAGCTATTTTGAACCTTGCGGAATGGTGCAGATGCAGGCAATGAGATACGGATGTATTCCTGTTGTTTCAAATACCGGGGGGCTAAGAGATACTGTTTGTGAAAAAACAGGATTTAAGACAGATATTCCGTTATTGGATGCAAAATATCCACAGGAGTTTCTTTTGTCTGCTTTAAAACAGGCCCTGAAAGTGTATCGTGAACAGCCTGAAAACTGGAATAAAATGGTAAAAAACTGTATGCAAAATAACGTTGGCTGGGATAATTTCAAAATAGACGGCATATGTGACTTTTATAAAAAACTTTTATAAATGCACAAATCATAAAGATTTTTAATTGCGCAATTGATTAAATCAAACGTTTGTTTTATAATAGCTTTATGAAAAAGAAAAAATCAGAAAATTCTAAACAAAAAATCCTTAGCGCAGCAACAAAACTCTTTGCGCAGCACGGGTTTGACGGTGTGAGTGTCCGTGATATATGTGACAAAGCCAATGTAAATGTTTGCATGGTGTCTTATTATTTCGGCGGAAAAAAAGAGTTATATCAGGGTATAATTGACAATCTTATTGAATGCCAAAGCAACTATCTAAAAACTTTTATTGATTTTGAAAAATCTGTAAAAAGCATGTCAAAAAAAGAACAACTGGATTTACTGTTTTTGATGCTGGATAAATTTGTGGACTTTTTTTACAAGAATATTTCCTCTGATTTGATAGTAATCCTTTTGAAAGAACAGCAAAATAAATACTTTGTTCTTCAATCACCGGCTATCAAGTATTTTAGGCAGCTTATTGCGGCTGTGTTTGACAAAGATGAATCTGACAGAGAAATAATACTAAAAACCCTTTTTATTACCTCACAGGTTAATTCTCCCCGTATTTTGCCAGCATTTTCGCTTAGGTTGTTGGGGCAGGATGATTTTATTCAAGAAGATATTAAAATCATAAAGGATAATGTAATGTTCTATGTAAAAGCATTGATTAAGGAGGCAGGCATTGATTAAAAAGTTTTTGGTTACAATTGCTCTGCTCTTTTTTTCTCAATGTGCATTGGCTATTGATAAGGAAAGTCTAAACCCCGCTTTTTTTGAAAGATTCAATGATGATTATCTGGTTTCTTATATATACAAGGCTATGGAAAACAATCACAATCTCAAAAAAGCAGGGTATGTTGTAGAGCAATACAGGCAGCAGGCACGTTATTCTCTGGGCAAAGAGTTACCTTCATTGAGTGTCAGTGCAAATTATCTGGGTGTGCATGTGCCTCGCCTTGACAATTTTCAACTGAGCCAGAATGCTTTTATTTTACCTTTTGTTGCAAATTATGAACCTGACTTCCTGTTAAAAAATAGAGATAAAACAAGAAGTGCTAAGAAAGCATATGAAGCAGCTTTGTACGATGAAAAGGCAGTTTATTTATCGTTGTTGGGAGATGTGGCTTCTGTTTATACAAATATATTGCAGTATGACAGCCTGATATCATTGCAGCAGGAATCTGTTAAATCATATCGGGGCATTTATGATTCTGACTTGAAAAAATTTAAAAGAGGGGTTATTGATACTTCGCAGTTGAATCTTTCGAAGCAGAATCTTGATAATGCTGTTATATCTTTGCAGCGATATTCAAAAGAAAGAGATACCCTTCTTATGCAGCTGGCTGTTTTATGCGGACTTCCTCCTGAATGTGCTCAAACTTTAAAACGCGGACAACTTGAAGCGTTAAATTACAACACTTCTGTGCCAACGGTTATATCATCTGATGTTATATTTTCCCGCCCTGATGTGATGAGGGCCGAAAAGAATCTGGAAAAGGCAAAAATTGATGTAAGAATTGCACGTAAAGAATTCTTGCCCTCGTTTAATATAACTGGTGTATGGATTTTTAATACAATTGCGCCGGGTTCATTTTTCTCATGGGAGTCTTCTTTGGCAGCATTGCTGGCAGGGGCTACGCAGGATATTTTTAAAGGTGGAATGAAAGTCGCCAATTTGAGGATTCAAAAAGCAAAATATGAGGAACTTTTTCAAGAATACAAACAAATTGACCTTGATGCTGTAAAGGAAGTTAATACTGCACTTTGTATATTAAAACATGATGTTGTAATTGAAAATAATACTAATGAGGCAGAGGCTTCGCAGGCCAAAATATTTGAAAATTCACAAAAGAAATATAACCGCGGAGTGATATCGTCATCTGATTATTTGATGCAATACCGCAATCTGGTTGCGTCAAAACAACAGAGTGCACAGGCAAAAACCGCAAAAATTGTAGATTATTTTACTCTTTACAAAGCTGTCGGAGGTAAGTTATGAAAAAAAGAGCCATTGTTGCAATATTGATTTTGCTGATTATTGCGGCAGCAGTATATTTGCTGACAAAAAAGAAGCCAAACCCCGATGAGCTAACTTTGTACGGTAACATTGAAATACGACAGGTTGACTTGAGTTTTCAGGTACCTGGCCAAATTTCTTTGATGCTTAAAGAGGAAGGTGACAGTGTAAAAAAAGGCGAACTTGTTGCTTTGCTGGATGACAGGGATTATAAATCAAATTTGTCAAAAGCGGCTGCTGATGTCTTAAAAACTTCTGCTTTGAGTAAAGATGCATCTTCGAAATATGCCCGTCAGGCTCCACTGTGTGCAGATAGTACTGTGTCGAAACAGGAGTGTGACACGCTTTTAAATACAAAAAATAAAACAAAAGCAGACTATGACTCTGCTGTTGCGCAGAAAACTTTTGCCAAAAACCAGCTTGATTATACAAAAATATATGCACCTGATGACGGTACTGTTACAGTCAGAGTGCAAGAACCCGGAGCTACCGTTAATAAAGGACAGATTGTTTATACAATTGCAAAGACAAAACCTGTTTGGATAAGAGCTTATGTTAACGAGTCTGATCTGGGTAATATCAAATACGGTATGAAAGCAAGAGTACTTACCGATTCAAAAGACCCTAAAACCGGTCAAAACAGAGAATACGAAGGCAGAATCGGATACATCTCTCCTGTTGCGGAATTTACTCCAAAAACAGTTGAATCTACTGATTTGAGGACGGACCTCGTATACAGAATCCGTGTATATGTTGACGAAATAGATGATTTTCTTCGTCAGGGTATGCCTACTACAATAAAAATTAATCTGGTGAAGTAAATTGAATACGGTTCAAATCAAAAATTTAACCAAGACATTTGATTCGACACTTGCAATTGATAATTTGTCTCTGGACATAGAAAAAGGCAAAATTACCGGCCTCATAGGTGCAGATGGTGCAGGTAAAACTACCCTGATAAGATTGGTAATTGGACTTCTTGTTCCAGATAACGGGGAGGTCAGTGTATTAGGGTTAAATCCTTTTACTCAAAAGGAGCAATTGAATAAACTCATTGGTTATATGCCTCAAAAATTTGGCCTTTATGAGGATTTGACTATCCTTGAAAATTTGCGATTATATGCTGATTTGAAAAATCAACCATATGACTTTGATAAACTGCTGGAGTTTACAGGTCTAAAGCCTTTTCTAAACCGTCTGGCAGGTGCGCTTTCCGGCGGTATGAAACAAAAATTGGGTCTTGCGTGTGCCTTGATGGGCACTCCTGAATTTCTTGTTCTTGATGAACCTTCCGTAGGTGTTGACCCGATTTCCCGCCGTGACCTGATGAAAATGGTAAAAGACCTGATTAGTCCGCAAACGACTGTACTTTGGTCAACTGCATACCTTGACGAGGCACACAGCTTTGACACAGCAATTGTGCTAGATAAAGGTAAAGTAATATATAACGGTTCTCCCCATTCACTTGCGGCCACTGCACCTGAATTTAAATAAGTTTTAAATATTTGAGCTTTTAGGCAGTACAGAAGCTATTGTCTGTGTTATTACTTCTTTATGAATCTTCAAAACAGAAGCTATATTATCTACACTCATGCCTGTAGCTAAGAGCTCAAATATTTTATTTTTTATAAGCAGAGTATTGACTTCATTATTGTTGTTTATGCCTAATAATGAATCAACGGATACACTAAAATTCTGCGCAATGGCTTTTAATAAGTCTAAAGACGGTACTTCTTTATCAACTATTATTTTTTCTATCTTATTTTTACTTATGTTAAGCAATTCTCCTGCTTTTTCATAGCTTAAATGAGAGTCTAAAATTAAATAATTAATTTTTGCGCCTAGTGTATTCTTTGTTTGTAACATTTTTTCTTTTATTGTTTTTTCAGCGTAATTATCAGGTAAGTATTTATTACCTATACCTAGTAATAACCAGTTAGCATTAATATTATATTTTTCTATTAATAAGGTTAAAAATTCAATAGGAGGTTTACGATCACCTGCTTCATAGCTTGCATAGGTTCTTTGTGGATAATCAAGTGCCTTAGCAAAAGCAGTAGCACTTAAACCTGTGGACTGTCTTATTTCTAGAATTTTTTCAGATATGGTCATGTTTTTTGTAAATTCCCAAAACATGTGCTTGACATTAAGCACAATTTGTGCTAATGTATAAGTACAAACAATTTATTACTTTAGTACATTTATTATACACCAATAAATTGTTTATAACAACGGAGAAGAATTAGAGGATTACAGACAATGAAACAATTTTATTCAGGAATAGTATTTACACTATTAATCTTTATTCTTGGTTACAGTACAGCTTGCACCACACTTGATAAGCATGCTAAACAAATGCTTGAACAAGCGGCAGTGGCAAGAGAACAAGAAATACCTATATTACCTGTAATAAAAGGAATGTAATGCTTTTACAGGTAAAGAGTAGTTTTATTTCTGAATCAGGTTATCCGTTCAGGTCTAAATATACCTATAACGGTACAAGAGATAGAAATAACAAAGGGTTTAGACTTCAGTATATGTATAAAAAGTCTATAAAAAACATACATATCACAGAAGAAGAATTTTATAAATATTTTCAGATTATTGAAGATAAAGATGGAGAAGTATTCAAGCATACAGCTTAATACTTTAAAATCTTGGAAATTACAGAGAGATTATAGTAGGACTATACTCGTTTTGGCTAGAGTACAAGCCTGACACCAGCTTCATTCAACAGGTGATGATCATATCCGTTACCAACCGTGCAGTATTGCTATATGGTGGCGTAATCGAATGGACGAGTGGAGAAATTAATAAAAATAATAAAACAAAATAATACAATACATTTTTAGAATAGCAGGTATTAAGAATTTTTTCAACTCCTTTCTTTCATACCTACCTTACTTAATATTTGCTATTCTTTTCTTTTTAGGAGCTTTGAAATGATGATAAATCAATTAATAGATACAATTAATTCCACACTAAGCTTACGGGATAATGTAAAGCCATATGGTTTTTTAAAAATGAGAAAAACATATCCCACAGTGACTGGAATAAGAACTAACACAAGAGAAACAGTTTTATCTTGCAGTTGTACAGCTAAACCTGTTTTTAAAGCGCAACCATTAAGAGATGTTTTTAAAAAGAATATAGATGCCTATGGTAAAAAATAATGAAGATTTAATTGCGCAACAAATAGAATTAGAAAAAGAAATTACTCTAAAAACACAGGAAAATTACAGAAGATTATTTAATGAAGCTAAAGAGAATGATAATTTATCTTGCACACAATCGGTACAGCGGCTTTTGAATAAAGCACTTGTACCGTATGTGCAGGCAATAAAAGAATATCAAGAACGATATATAACAGGTAAAACAGTATCAGCTTCAGCAGCTAAAGCTTTAGTGCAGCTGCTTGAAACACTGACAGTGGAACAAATTGCTTATGTGTCTATGAAGATAATCTTTAATTCTCTTTATAAAGAGATAAACAGACAAAAAATAGCGGAAAAGATAATCGAAGCTCTAGAAAATGAAGTAAAACTAAATTTGTTTAAAACGATTAATTCCGATTACTATGATGCTGTTATGGAAGAATTAAAAAAACGTAACGCACGTATTGATTGGAAATGCAAAGCTTTAAGTATAAGTTACAATAAAAAATTTGAAGCAGATTATAAAGGCATTGATTCACGTACTGTGTATAGACTCGGTTTTATTTTGTTAGAACTTTTTAGACAAAGTACTGAATTGATAGAGTTTCATAAAGTATATGAAAAAGGCAAAATAAAAATATTTGTTGCTGCAAAAACAGAAACTTTAGAATGGATTGAGAAAACCAATTATACTTTAGAAGTTTTACACCCCTTCTTTTTGCCAATGGTGTGTGAACCTAGAGAATGGACAGGAGTTTATTCAGGTGGGTATATATCACCTTACCTGGTTAAGAACAAACTTGTTAAAAATCCTGATAGGGATTATTTAAAAACACTGGATAAGATACACATGCCTGAGGTTTACAGTGCAGTAAATATTATTCAGTCAACTCCTTGGAAAATCAATCATAAAGTTTTAAATACAGTTGTTGATTTATGGGAAAAAGGTATTAATATTGGTGGTCTCCCTGATAGAGAAAACATAGAGCCTCCACCTTTTCCTTATCCTAATTTAGATAAAAACAACAGAACAGAAGAACAAAAACAAATTATCAGAAAGTGGAAAAATGAGGCTGTGGCTGCTTATAAACAAAACATACAATCTAGATCAATCAGATTACTTACAGCTCAAATTATTCAACTGTCTCAAAGATTTAGTAAGTATGAAAGTATCTGGTTTCCTTACCAGCTAGATTTCAGAGGCCGTATTTATCCTATACCTGCATTGTTACAGCCTCAAGGCAATGACCTTGCAAAAGGCTTGTTGCTGTTTGGTAAGGGAGAAAAATTAGAAAATCAAGATGCTGTTAACTGGTTAATGATACACGGAGCTAACACCTTTGGTGAAGACAAAATAAGCTATGATGAAAGGATAAAATGGGTAAAAGAACACGAACCAGAGATATTAAGCTATGCTGAAAATCCGTATGAAAATCAAGGATGGGCAGAGGCAGATAAACCGTTTCAGTTTCTTGCATTTTGTTTCGAATATCTCAACTACAAACAAAATGGCCTTGATGCTGTTACTTATCTACCTGTTTATGTAGACGGTACTTGTAACGGCTTACAGCATTATTCTGCTCTATTAAGAGATGAGATTGCAGGAAAAGCAGTCAATCTCATAAATACAGAGAAACCTTCAGATATATATGAGAAAGTTGCGGAGAAATTAAATGAAAAACTTAATCAAATTATTAATTCTAGTATTGATATGTCTAGTAACAGCGGTAATACCAACGATAATAACAGGCGCCTTGCTTCACGTTGGTTGGAACTTGGTATAAACAGGAAATTAACCAAAAGACCTGTTATGGTTTTGCCTTACGGAGGAACTAAGTTAAGTTGTAGAGCATATATTGAAGAATATTTAACTGATAATTACAGTTTAGGTTTTCTTTATGAACATTTTGACTGTATAGGTAAAGACCCGCACACAACAATTTTTAAAGCTAGTAGATGGCTGTCAAATGTTTTGTGGGAAGCTATTGAAGAAACTTTAAAAAGTGCCATAGTTGGTATGGAATACATAAGGCACAAACTCAAAGGGCATAAAGATAAACCAATAGAATGGGTAACACCTTGTGGCTTGTTAATCCATCAAGCTTACAAAAATACGACATTTTCAAAAATAAGGACAGAGCTATATGGCAGTATTTATAAGCTTAACGTGATGTTACCGTCAAAAGATGAAAAATTGAGCCTACAAAAACAAACTAATGGAATCTGTCCTAACTTTATCCATAGCATAGATGCTGCGTGTTTAATGAAATTTTTAAATACTGCAAAAGAACAAGGAATAGAAAGTTTTGGCGCAGTGCATGACAGTTATGGTACATTAGCCTGTCATACTTCTTTAACACAGAAACTTTTAAGAGAAGCTTTTGTAGAGATATATGACACCCCTGATAGTGAAAAAGATATTTTAGAAAAGTTTATAGAAGATATAACAGGTGAAGAGGTTAAAGATTTACCGCAAAAGGGAAATTTAGATATAAAAGAGGTTTTAAAAAGTGATTACTTTTTTAATTAAGAGGAAATAAATGTTTGATGAAGATAAAATAGTAGTTTCAGGGGCTTCACAGGAGCTTATTTATCGTAATATGTGCAGTGCTAACGCAAAAAGAGTTGCACTTGTCTGTACAACCATAATGAATGTACTGCAAAATTATACAATACCGGAGCAGTTTTTAGGTATAGCGGCTTTAATGGTTCTTTTGTATGAAAGATATGGTATAAGACCTGTGGAAGCATTGAACGTAGCAGACAATATTATTGAAGATTCAAGAAATAACAAAAATGTTGTGGAGTTTAACGCTGTCTCACAATATTTTAAATCAGAATGGAATGTTTAAGTTATAGGAGAATACAAAATGTCAAAAAACACTTACACAACAGGTAAAGGTATTGTAGGGGCTTATGCTTTTATCACATCACCTGCAAAAAAATATAAATCAGAAGAAAAAGAATACAAAGCCACTGTTACTATCTGTAAAGAAGATGGTGAAGCTTTAATAGCCGAAATGGAAAATGTAAGGAATGAGTTCAGAAAAGAATATAAAAAGAAAAAAGGAAAAAACCTTCCTAACGGAGACATCTGTAAAATAAAACCTAAAGGTAAAATTGATGAAGAAACAGGTGATTTTGTTGCTGATAAATCAGGAGAATATGAAGTTAAACTTAAAAAAGATGTAAAAAAGGGTTCAATAAAAGTCATTGATTCACAACTTCAGGATGTAACAAATAAAATATCAGGTATTGGTGAAGGTTCAGAAGTTAGATGTATGCTTCGTATTACTTGCTGTGAAATAGGTGGTAAAGCTCTTGTTACTTTGACTCCTATTGCAGTACAGCTTCTAAAGCTTGTTGAATATGGTGGTGTATCAGATGAGGAAATAGCTTCTGAGTTTAGTGTTGAAGATGGCTACACCTTTACTGCTTCTGAAGATAAAGCAGAAGAGGGCAATGAAGAAACAGAAGAGGATGATGAAGAAGCCGACTTCTAAAAATTATAAAGGAATCAAAGAGGGTTATAAATCAGGGCTGGAGGAAAAAATTGCAAAACAAATTTCAGATAAAGGATTCAAAGTGCAATATGAAACCGCTGTTTTGGATTATATTGATCCTATGGTGCATAAATACCACCCTGATTTTGTACTTCCTAATAACATCACCATTGAAACTAAAGGAAGATTTTTACCAAAAGACAGAAGAAAACATCTTTTGATAAAAAAACAATACCCTGATATGGATTTAAGGTTTGTTTTTAACAACTCAAAAGCTAAACTGTCTAAAAAATCAAAAACAACTTATGCAGACTGGTGTATTAAAAATGGTTTCAAATTTGCTGATAAGTTGATTCCTGATGAATGGTTTAATGAATAATTACTTATACTCCAAGGTTATATTTAGCGGTGTAGAAATTACACCGCTTTTTCTTATGAAAGGAAATTAAGTATAATGACACAATCACATCAACCATGTCCTGACTGCGGTTCTTCTGATGCTTTGATGATTAATGATGATGGTTCAACATACTGTTTTAGCTGTGAAAAATTTACTCCTGCAAAAAATGTGCAGGAAGATGAAAAAACTCCTGCTGATTTTGTGAAAGGATATTCAAGAGCAATACCGCAAAGAGGCTTGAATAAAGACACCTGTACAAAATACAAATACAATAGCAGCGAGTACAAAGGGCAGCAGGTACAAATAGCTACTTATAAAGATTTAGACGGTACGCCTCTATTCCAAAAGCTAAGATTTCCCGACAAAACTTTTACAATTGTCGGGAAGTTTCAGCCTGTTTTGTACGGAAAGCATCTGTTTAAAGGTGAGTCAAAGAAACTGATTATAACAGAAGGTGAGATAGACTGTCTTAGTGTTTATCAGATAAACGGCGGCTTCCCTGTTGTATCTATTCCTAATGGTGCACAGGGCGCTAAAAAGGCTATACAACACGATTTAAAATTTGTTGAACAGTTTAGCTAAGTTATCCTAATGTTTGATATGGATGAAGCCGGACAAAAAGCAGTAAAAGAATGTGCGCCATTAATTAGTGTAGGTAAAGTTAAAATAGCAAGCTTACCCGAAAAAGATGCTAATGAATGTCTGCAAAAAGGTAAAATAGCGGATATTATAAAAGCTGTATACAACGCTATTCCATACAGACCTGACGGCATAGCATTTGGTGAAGAGCTGTGGGATGAAGTAACAAAACCTGTTGAATATGGTTTTAATTATCCGTGGGAACGCTTAACAGAGCTTACATACGGTATTCGCACATCAGAAATGCTTGCTATTGCCGCAGGAACAGGTATAGGAAAAACTTCTATAATTACAGAAATAGCTTATGAATTAGCAGTGAATCAAAAGCATAATGTAGGCATTATCAGGCTTGAAGATACAAGAACAAAAGTAACACTGGATTTTATGAGTAAATATCTAAATAAATGTCTTCATAAACCTGGTGTGTTTATATCAGAAAAAGACAGAAGAGAAGCTTTTGATAACACAATAGGTACAAATAGAGTTTTTATATATGATTCAAAAGGCTCAAAAGATTTTGACATTATATGTTCAATGATAAGAATAATGGTTAAATCTTACGGGTGTAAGTTTATTATTTTTGATCATATAAAAGTTGTTCTGGATGCTCTTTCTGTTAAAGATAAAATAGCAGCCGCCGATAAAATCATCAGCGATTTAAACACTCTTATTCAAGAGCTAGATTGTTTTTTGATTGTTTGTACGCATTTGAGAAAGACAACAGTAAATACAAAGTCTTTTGAAGAAGGCGCAAGAATCCATCTGGATGATTTTTACGGCGCAGGTGCCTTAAAACAGTATGCAAATTACTGTATAGGTGTTGAGCGCAATAAAAATGCAGTTGATAGAAACATACGAAATAAAATCAGATTGAGATTTTTAAAAGACAGATATACAGGCGAAGCTGATGGAGAGGTTGTATATCTTAATTTTATACCTGAAACAGGTAGAGTTATACAGGCTGTACAACAAAAATCTGCTGATGATTTAGAAGATTTTGAAGAGGGTACAAATGATTTCTAATGAAGATAAAACAATACAGTTTGAGATACTAGATCATAAAATGATTCCTGATACACATATCTTCAAAATTCGAATTTTGAAAGGTAAGCTCTCTGATGATGAATTAATCACTGCGTGTGATAACAGGTCTTTAACAGATGAAACTGTCAGACATTTTGGCGGTTTTGTAAAAGATTACAATTCTTACAAAGAAGTGCATGTGTTTTTTAACTAAAGGAGAAAATAAATGAGACACCAGTTAGAAGAAGATATTAAAACCTTACAGGATATGGAAAATGAAGGATATAAAAACAGTGATTCATTATGCCCTGTATGTGGTTATCCTTTAGCTTACGAACACCATTTACCTGTGTGCTATCAATGTGGGTGGTGTGAAGGATGTGAGGTACAGGAATGACTTATATAGAAAAAATAAAGTTTTATACATCTAAAATACTTGAGTCAAAAGCAGAGTATAGAAGAATTAAACAAGCAAAGGCTTTAGGAATAAAAAATCCTTACAAGCACTTTATAAATATTCTACCTTCTAACTTACAAAAAATAACAAAAATAAAGGCAGGTTGATATGACGCTAATATTTGATTTAGAAACAAATGGACTTCTATCGGATTTAACTAAAATACATTGCCTTGTTATTTATGATACGGAAACTCAACAGGTTTTAAATTGTAAAAATTTAAAAAATAATATAACAGACGGTAAATATTCAGCAATAGAGACAGGGATATCAATGCTTCAGGATGCAGATGAAATATCAGGACATAATATTGTCAAATTTGATATACCAGCAATTCAAAAACTTTTTCCAAAATTTAATCCTAAAGGTAAGATTTTTGACACACTACTTATGTCTAAGCTTGTGTATCCTGATATTGGAGAGATAGACGATAAGAACATTAGGAAGGGTAGATTTCCTAAAAAATTAAGAGGTAAATACTCCCTGAAAGCTTGGGGCTACAGGCTGGGAGAACTAAAAGGAGAATACTGTGAACAAGAAGATTGTTGGGCTGAATGGTCGGTTGATATGCAGAGGTATTGTGAGCAGGATGTTATAGTTACTAAAAAACTATATAATCTGCTAAAATCAAAAAATATTTCACAAGAAGCCATTGAACTTGAACAAGAATTTGCCTGTATCATAGGAGAACAGGAACAAAGAGGCGTTTACTTTGATTTTGATAAAGCAATAGAATTACAAGCTGATTTATATCAGCAAAAATATGAAATAGAAAAACAATTCAAACAAGTATTTGAAGATGAAATAGTTGAAGAAGTATTTATACCGAAAGTCAATAATACAAAGAAAGGTTACGTTAAAGGACAACCTTTTATTAAAAAGAAAATAATAGAATTTAACCCTGCTTCAAGAAAAATGATAGCAGACAGGTTAATAAAAAAATATAACTGGAAACCTAAAATAAAAACAGAAACAGGCAAACCTAAGATTGATGAAACAGTTTTAGAAACATTAGATTATCCTGAAGCACCTTTGCTAAAGGATTATTTTTTGCTTATAAAAACTCTAGGGCAGCTTTCGGATGGTAAAAATGCTTGGTTAAAAATGTACAACCTCAAAACAGAGGCTATTCACGGACAGGTAGATACGTTAGGCGCTGTTACAGGCAGATGCACACATAACAGACCTAACCTTGCACAAGTACCTGCTGTATCTAAAGATAAAGAAGGTAATGCTTTATATGGAATAGCTGGCGGATGGGGTTACGAATGCAGAAGTTTATTCAAAGCAAGAAAAGGCTATAAACTTGTAGGCTGTGATGCTTCAGGCCTGGAACTAAGGTGTCTTGCTCATTATATGAGCGATGCTGCCTATACGCATGAGATTTTAAACGGTGATATTCACACGAAAAATCAACATGCGGCAGGGCTTGCAACAAGAGCAGAAGCAAAAAGATTTATATATGCATTTAACTATGGTGGTGGGGATTCTTTAATAGGCTCTATCGTTGGTGGTGGTGCTAAAAAAGGTAAAGAAATTAAAAAGAAATTTTTAGCTTCATTACCGGCATTGGATAAGCTGATAAAAAGTGTAAAACATAAAGCGAAAACAAGAGGTTTTCTTTATGGTTTAGACAAAAGAAAGTTAAAGATTCGTGCAGAATATCTGGCTTTGAATGTTTTACTTCAATCAGCAGGTGCAGTTGTAATGAAAAAAGCTCTTTGTGTCCTATATCAATCTTTACTTGATAAAGGATGGAAACAGGGTATAGATTTCGCATTCGTTTTAAATATTCATGATGAATATCAAGCAGAAGTAAGAGAAGACCTTATTAATGAATACAAAGTTATGGCTGTGGAAGCAATAAGAAAAGCCGGAGAGTATTTTAAATTTAGGTGCCCTTTAGACGGTGAAGCAAAAGTGGGTAATAACTGGGCAGAAACACATTAGAAAGGCAATGAAATGACTAAAGAATTATCAAAACAACTATGCGAGCTGTGCGGGGTTGAGCCTAAAAAAGTAGAAAAAAGATGTAAAGAATGTAATTTAAATATGGAAGAATGTGGGTGTTTTGACTGTTATAAAGAAATCTACCCCGACTTCACCAAGCCGGAGAATTTTGTAAGGCTGTTTGAGTTAAAAGTAAAAAAAGAATACAAAGAAACCTGTACAGTCGCAGAATGGGTAACATATAGCAACATATATATTTTTGACTCTACAGATTTTTTAAAAAGCTTAATAGTAATAATTAAATCGGAAAAGTATGAGATTGACGCACTCAAACAATCCATCAGAGAGGCTGAGTGGGTGTATGAGTAACAAAATTAAGTTTATTCTGCTTATAAATCTCATCTTTATACTCGCAGCGATAACAAAAGACTTTTGGCTGCTAATACCGTTAAATATCGGTATGTTATGGAATCCCATAAAGAAAGGCTAACAAATGACTAACAAGAACAAAACAACAGGCTATAAAGCATTTAACAAAGACTGGACTTGCCGCGAGTTTCAATACAAAGTAGGCGAGACTTACACAATGAAAGAAAAACCAAAATGCTGCAATCAAGGCTTTCATTTCTGCACAAACATTGCGGATTGTTTCAAACACTACAATAATGACTCTGAAAATACCAAACTGGCGCTGGTTGAAGCCCTGGGGGATATTGACAAAGAGTATGACGACAGCAAATGCTGTACAAACAAAATAAAAATTGTAAAAGAAATCAGCTTTACAGAGGCTTATGAACTGGGCAATCAAGGAAAAGCTAATACCGGTTTTTATAACACAGGAGACCGTAACACAGGAGACTGGAACACAGGTTCATATAATGCCTGTAACTATTCAGCCGGTATGTTCAACACAAAAGAACAGCCTTTGTATCTGTTCAACAAGCCTACAGATTTCACACGGGATGAATTTAGAAATATTTTTCCAAACGAATATGATTTGTTATTTCATTCACTATTTCCGCTTACAGAATGGATAATAGAAAGCAATATGTCAGCTGAAGAAAAGGAAGCAAACCCTTCATACAAAACAACAGGCGGGTATTTGAAAAAAAGGACATATCACGAAGCGTGGCGGATAATGTGGGATAGCTGGACAAAAGAGCAGCAGGATTCAATAAAAAAGCTGCCGAACTTTGACAAGGATATTTTTAAAGAGATAACAGGAATTGAGGTTGAATAATGACTAACAACATAGAAGAAATGATGAAAGCGGCGGGGGTAGAATGTTCAACACCCTTCACCCCCGAAAAGCAACTTGAGCTGATTAAGCTGCTAGTAGATATGTGTAAAGATATAAAAATCTCTAAATTTCAAGACACTTACTCAATCGGAGCAGTCGAAGATTGGGGAGATTATATTCACAACTCAGGAGAACTTAAAGATTTTACTGAAGCTATCGCACAAATAACTTGCACTTTAATAAGATTTAACGAACTCGACAAAGCAGAAGTAAAGAAAATATTGGAGGATTAAAAAATGAAATCATTATGGTTTACAGCTATGACCGGTGGCATTATAGGAATTGTAAAATCAGAATCCGGCAAGATTTATATAGGTGTGGGTAGAGGACACGATGAAGAAGAAGATGAGGCATTTATCGCAAAATACGGTGCGCCGCTTCATTTAGACATTTTATTAAGACAATTTAAAGACTAAAGAGGATTTTGGAAGATGGCTAAATACATAGTGAAAAACTACACAAGCTACCACTGGGGCCGATGTTATTACGACGGTGCAAAGTTTGAATGCTGCTCAAAGAATGACAACTGCCCGATAAAGCAGGTGGTTGAGCTGGTCAAGCAATATAACGGGGCATACGAAACAATACAACGCCCTATACCGGCGCTAAATAAACAAATCCTACAAACCCTAGATGTACAGGAGGTGGAGTGATGTTAGAAGGATTTTTGTTAGGTATGCTATACGGGTTACTATACACCATTGCCTATATAGTATTTGGAAAAACCGGAGCAATTCTTGCAAGTGCTGTAATAATTAGCGGTCTTATTGCTATAAAAAAGGTAAAGGAGGAGTGATGTTAACAAAATTCTGTTCATACTTGGTTGCAGTATGTTTAGTTATGGCTTTTATCAAAGCTTTAGTTGTTACAGCACGTTCTGTAATAGATGATATAGAAGAATACAAAAGGAGATTTAAGTAATGGCTATAATAGTTTGCCCACGCTGTAAAGGTAAAGGTTTTGTAGACACAGATAAAATGTGGGGTTTTTGATGACAACTAACTACGAACGAATAAAAGCCATGAGCGTTGAGGAAATGGCAGAATGGCTAAAACAATATATCAGCTGTGAGAAGTGTCCGCAATCAGATTTTTGTACTGACAATTTTACAACAGTTGACGAATGTAACGAGGTTCTTGAAAATTGGCTTGAAAGTGAGGCAGAGAATGACAGATAAAGAACAGATAATAATTGACGGCGTGGATGTAAGTAAATGTAGATATTTTAGACCCGGTTCTGCTCTAACTTGTTCCCGCATGTATGGTGGAGCTTGTGATAACAAGTATAGTAATGAGCTATGTTACTTCAAACAACTCGCCCACAAAACTCGGGAGTGCGAGGAGCTAGAAAAGGAAAATATAGATCTTGAAACAGGTGTAATTAATAGTTTAGGCAGAAATATATTGCAGGATAGCTGCTATGATGAAGATGAAAATTGTCCTGATAATTCAGATTTAATAGCCTTTATGGACTTTGTTATAAAGAGCTGTATAGATGATTTTGTCGTAAATATAGATAATCTTGAAAAAGAAAACGCACGCTATCGCAAGGCTCTTGAAGAGATTGAGGGGCTGGCAACCAATTTAAGAACCCGCACAGATTATCACAGCGAAGATGAAGTAAACGCAGATATAGATAATGTTTTGAACATCATCAACAAGGCAAAGGGGGAAGAAGATTAAAGAGTATTTAAATGGTACTGCATTACTTCATACATTATATGATGGTGAAGAAATTTCTAAAGAAATAATAAAATGTAGGGTTGAAATCATACCAAACAGTACAGCACGTTTTCTTTATACAAACTCTTTAGTTAAAGAAAATGATGTAATAATACATAATAAAATCCGCTATGCAGTGACAAAAGTTCTACCTTATCTTGTAGGGGGAAGCGTTATTAATGTGTGTGTTTTAACTAAGTTAGAATCATTTATAGTAAATTATACTATTAGGACTGGTTATTGGTTTGGAGGTAATGGGTAAAATAAAAGATTTAATAGTAAATGGTTATAACAAATTAAATTTATATAACTATTTAATCGGGTTTTATATGAATCAGGGTAAAACCTATTCGGAGGCTAAGAAGCCAGCTGTACAAGCGTATTTAGAATTGTTAGGGGTTAAAGATAAAAAAGTGTAAAAATTGTGGTAAAGTTCTCAAAGATTCTGAATTTTACCCTAAACAGGCTATATGCAAAACGTGTGACAGAGATAGAAAATGGAAAAATAGATATGGTATTACACCAGAGCAATATTTAGATTTATTTAATAGACAAAAAGGCACCTGTGCTATATGTGGTAAATCTGCTTTTAATAATAAATTGCTTGCAGTAGACCACGATCACAGCACAGGTGTTATACGTGGTCTGTTATGTGATAACTGTAATAAAGGCTTAGGCTTTTTTGATGAAAAAACATTATTACTTAAAAAAGCAATGATGTATTTGAATAAATATAGAGAGGATTAACAGTGTCTAAAACATTGATTATAGATGCTGATGTTTTAGTGTATAAAGCTGCTGAAACATCTCAAGAAGTTATAGAAATAGAAACAATTGATACTCCTGAATATTTATGCAGGGTTATGATTTATGGTAATAAAAAACAAGCCATTGATTATGTTGAAAAAAAGATAGACAGCTTATTAATCAAAACAAAATGCGATGATTATATTTTAGCTTTAAGTGATTCTGAAAATAATTTTAGAAAAGCTATACTACCTGAATATAAGGCAAACAGAAAAGCTATAAAACCTGTTTTGTATAAATTTTTAAGGAATTATTTTTTAGAGAATCATAAAACTTATGAAAGACCTACTCTGGAAGGAGATGATGTTATAGGTATTTTAGCAACATCAGAGAAAATTATAAAAGGTCAAAAAATAGTATGGTCAATGGATAAAGATTTTAAAACAATTCCCTGTATATTAGCTAAAGAAAAACCATCGGGTAAGTTAGAAAAAATAGTTACTACAAAAAAAGAAGCTGACTGGTGGTTTATGTATCAGACTTTAATAGGCGATACAACTGATGGTTATAGCGGTTGTAAAAATATAGGAGATAAAAGAGCTAGAAAAATTCTAGGATATGCTGAAGATACTACATTAAAAGAAATGTGGAATAAAGTTGTTGAAACTTATAGAGCTAATAATATGACTGCGCTGGATGCATTAAATAATGCAAGATGCGCAAGGATATTGAGAGCAGAAGATTATGATTTTAAAAACAAAGAGGTTAAATTATGGAGCTTATAAATGCCTGAAAAATATGATTTTAAGTTTGATTCAGTAAATGAAAATAAATGGATAGAGGATGATATGGAAAACACTGTAATGATTGAAGGTATAGGCAAAGATGCTGAAATAGTAACCAATGAAAAAGGTGGTAAACAATCTAAAGCCTCTATGGCAATGCATTTAATTGATCCTGGTTTTTTATATGCCTTTTCAGAGTTAAATGGGGGAGATAAATTTCTAGCAGATATTTCTGTTTTTATGAGGTGTGGTGATATAAAACATTTATTAAACGCTATCAAATTTTTAGCAGAAGCTAATAATAAAGATGCTGTTTTAGAAATTGCAAAGGTTTTAAAAGAAGGTGCTGAAAAATATGAGTCTAATAATTGGAGATTAATTCCACAAGAAGACCATTTAAATCATGCATTAATTCATTATGCAGCATATGTAAAGGAAGATACCCAGGACAATCATTTAGGACATTGTTTGACTAGGTTAATGATGGCTTTTGCCACAATCCCATCAGTAGATTTTGCTTATACAAAATATATTTCACATTTAACTAAAGATGAAGAAGAGTTTTATGATAGATTATGAAGGCAGTATATAACAATGAGGTCAAATTGAATGATGTGTATCTAGATAAAGCAGATAGGTGTTATATGTGTGCTAATCAAGATATTTGTCCTTTAGTAGGTGCTATTGAAACAAATTTTGTTTATATGGCAATGCAAGATTCTAATGTAGAAAAATGTGAAATGTTTAAATTGAATTTTAATGTTTAGGAGTACCAACCGGATTTATTCCTTCAGTGTTGCGTACCTGCGGCGGGCTCGAGACAATGCAGGCGGTTTGGAGGTGCCGCTCTTACCTCCTTTATTACTTTACATAAATTCATGAAGAAAGGTAACAATTTAATGCTAGGTTTAATGAAAATAAAAGACCTTGCACAAGAACTAAAAACACCTGAAAGCACCTTAAGAACATGGAAACGGAGAGGGGATATTCCTCTCTCTTGTTTTAAAGAAATAGGTGGAACAGTTTTTGTGAGGGTTGAAAAGTTTAAAGAATGGCTTGAAAACGATTCATGAGGTGGTAAATAAATAATATGACTGTGTACAAGAATACGAAAGGTAAATATTATTGCAGATTTCAAATAGATGGTGAAAGACACCATTATTTGTGTCGTGGTGCTACTAATGAAAAAGAAGCTAAAAAGCTTGAAAGTCAATTTATGTTTAAAGTACAACAGCAACAAAATGGTGTAATAGCGAAAGATATAAAAAAATGCACGTTGAATAAAGTTTTAAATAACTTTTTAGTTTATAGTCAATTAAATAAAAAAACATATACGCATGATAGAGGAAGAGTTAATATTATATTAAAATTTTGGAAAAGTATGAAAGATGCTGAATCAGTAACGCCTAAAGATATTGATGAATTAAAAAATTATCTTTTACAAGAAGGAAAATCTGAAGTAACAATAAATTTATATTTAGATCTATTAAGTGCTGCATATAATAGAGCAATTGATGATAAATTAATTAAATCAAATCCTTTTAATAAAAAATATAAATTTAAAAAGAAAAATTATTCAGTTAATTATTTAACAATATCCAATGAAAAAAAACTATTTATGGCTGCACCCGATTATTTTAAACCTTTACTATTATTAGCTTTAAATACAGGTTTAAGACGCACTAATATAATAGAACTGAAGTGGGATAATATCGATTTTAATTATAAAATAATTGAATTATTAAAAAATAAAGGAAATAAACACATAAGATTACCTATTAATAATAAATTATTAAAAACGTTACAAAGCATTGAAAAAAAATCAGAATATGTTTTCATTAATCCACATACTAATCTACCATACACACAAACAACCTTTACAAAGCTATGGGATAAAATAAGAAATAAAGCAGGTTTACAAGGTTTAAGATTCCACGATTTAAGGCACACAGTAGGTACAAGAATGGCAGAACAAAGAGTGCCAGTAAACATAATTAAAGAAGTTATGGCGCATACAGATATTCAAACAACACAGAGATATATTCATTATGCTTCAAGTCAATTAATGTCAGCAATGAATGTATTAGATTCATACAATTAGGATTTAATTCAAATTAATAAGTGGACACAGAATGGACACACTAAAAACTAAAAAAGCCTGAAACTTAGTTGTTTCAAGGCTTTTATAATGGTGGAGGATAGGAGATTCGAACTCCTGACCCCCTGCGTGCAAAGCAGGTGCTCTACCAGCTGAGCTAATCCCCCAGGGATTTTGTGTCTCAAAACTTGGGACAATTATTATCATACATGCTAATTTTTTTTTGTAAAGTGATTTTTTATAAATCCAAACCTATAACTTCAATATTATTATATTGTGATTTTATTTTACAGTTATATCCTGTTTTTGTGTCAGCCATGATAATTCCTAAATATGCACCAAGGATTGCTTCCAGTTGAGATACCGGCAGCATATTAGACGGGAGCTCTTTAAATCCAAAGCGGTATTTTAATGCACTTTGCAGAGCTTTGCAATCAACAGGAGAGCGGTCTTTATACACCCCTGACAACCCTAAAAATGACTTTAATTCGTGTATATCATACCTGAAGATATCAAGGCCCTGATTTTTTAGTTCTTCAAAGAAGTCACATCCTCTATGCGAGTAACGTTGAATCCAGTCACTATCTTGATTAATCAGCTCACTGCTTTGAACAAGCTGATACTGACGCGAAGTAAGTTTCCATTTCGCATTAAGCATTGTAGGGTTTTCTGGTAAAGCAATATTTATAATTGCATTTTGTTTACCGGCCATTCTTTTAAAAAAGAATCTTACATCTTCCATAGAAAAGAGCTTGTCAAGTGTAATGATATTCAAATTTTTGTCGATAATTGCAACGCCTGTTTCATTGGTTGAGCAAGAACCAAGCGAAATTCCGGCAAAGAAAAATTTGTTTTCAAACTTAATGTTAGTTAGTGAGCTATCCTTAATCATTAAAAACCTTTAGTATATTGTACGTCTTACAGAATTGAACCTGCCATGGTTTTTGCTTTCGTAAAGCTTTTCAAAATTATTCTGTACATCTTTGTAATTATTTATTGTCAATTCAATTGACTTGTTTACCACAACAAACATTATAGGCAAAGAAAGCAAAACTGTCATTATTCCGACAAACATATGCTTTGAAAATTTTATCAAATGTTTTTTTTGTTTTTCACCTTCAAGACTTTTTTTGTGTGCAGATAACAAATCGTTGAAGAGTCGTGTTCTTTCTTCTAGAGGGATCTTGTCAAAGTATTCAACATTTTCAGGGTTAACCATTACAACGAATTTTTTTGCCCTTGGGCCTTGATTGCGAACAACAGGTTTTTCAATTTCTGCATATGGATCAAACTCTTCACTTTCTGATTGTTCGATGCTGTCGCCGAGCCCGCCCTCCATCAGAGCTTTTGGACTTTGAGAAAGAAAACCTTCCGAATCATCGGAAAAATTACTCATGCTTCTGATTGTTGCTTGAAGTTTTTCAATTTCGAGCTTTTCATCAAAATCAAGACTATGAAAATCATCAGGTTTGTTTGCCATTTTTCCTCTGGTTTCTTACAAACTTTACTTTATTTTTATGCTAAACTAAATATATTATACTACATATTTTGTAAATAATGACCCGCAATTATATGATATTGCATGGAGAGAGAAACATGTTTGATTTTGATAAAGAAAAATTAGAAGGCTATATTCAAAAGTTAAAAGAACCCAGAGTATTGATTATTGGGGATATGGGCATAGATGAGATGGTCTACGGTGATACGGAAAGAATCTCAAGAGAAGCACCTGTTTTAATTTTAAGACATTCAAATACTAAAATTATTCTCGGTCAGGCTGCAAATGCTGCTCATAACCTTGCTGCAATAAACGGCGGTAATGTTTCTGCAATAGGCTTGTACGGCAGTGATCATCACGGGCCTATGCTTTTAGATGCTTTTAAAAAAGCAGGGATTAATACTGAATTTATGGTTCAAGACCCTTTGAGACCAACTACTGTAAAGTCAAGAATATCCGGAGCTAGTTTTCATTCTGTGACCCAGCAGATTGTAAGAATTGATCGTCTTGATACATCTGCTCCTTCAAAAGAGATTGAAGATAAAATCATTGAAAATATAGAAAAAGCCGTACCTCTCCACGATGCAGTAATTTTGTCTGATTATAATATCGGACTTTTGACAGACAGGGTAATCGAGGCAACGGTTGCTTGTGCAAAACATCACGGAAAAATAGTTGTTGCTGATGTACAAAAAGATATGTTCCGCTACAAGGGCGTTTATGCTCTTACTCCTAACCAACCGGACAGCGAAAAAGCTGCAGGTTATTTTATTAAAGATGCACAAACACTTAACCGTGCCGGCTCTGATATTTTAGAGATGACAGATGCACAGGTTCTTTTGCTGACCAGAGGCGGAGACGGTATGGCTGTATTTGAAAAAGGTAAATCAGAACATGTGGATGTACCGGTATTTAATAAAACAAGTGTTTTTGATGTTACCGGTGCCGGAGATACTGTTGTTGCGTCATTTACCCTTGCACTTGCTGCGGGTGCCCCTCCAAAATATGCTGCTATTATCGGCAACATTGCGGCTAGTATTGTAATCCGTTCTTTTGGTTGTGCAACAACATCTATAGAGCAAATACAAGCCAGTCTTAACAAAATGAATATGGAAAACTATACAATCAAAGTGTAAATATAAGGAGTTTAAGATGAAACAGTTAAAACTTTTGGATTACATAATAATTGCCGTGGTTATTGCGGTTTTAATTATCGGTGCTCTCGCATATTTGGGCAAAAACAAATTTTCCAAATCACCTGTGGAAGCTACTAAAAAAATTGCTTTTCAAGTTATGTTAAAAAGCGTTTCGTTAACAGATTCTAAAATGCCGTTTAAAATAGGCGAAGAATCTTTTATTACAATAAGAAACGTTCCTTATACAAAGCTGCAAATTATTGATGTTGCTTATCAGGCAAAAAAAATGGTGCTCCCTATCAATAATCCTCAGCAGCCGTTTGTTGTTATTGATGATTATTCTATGCCGTATCAGTTTGACTTTATTGTTACTTTAATTGACGACGCTAAAATTACCAAAGACGGTGCTGTTGTTGGCGGTAATAAAATAAAGATCGGTTTGCCTATCGTGCTTGAAGGTTTCAACTACCGTATAGGCGGAACAATTTCGAATGTTCAGATTCTTGAAGACAAACAGGTTGAAGAAATCAACAAGTTTGTTACACAGGCTAAACTTCAATCACAGATGGATGATGCTCTTCAGTCACAGGCACAAAATGCGCCAAAAGAAGAAGCAAAACCTGAAAAACAAGTGGAAAAAAGTGCTGAATAATTATGATAGAATCTAAATTTATTGACCTGAAAAATAAGTTTTATGCTTATTTCCAAAACAAACTGGAAAAGATTACTAAAAACATTTTTTTTCTTGGCAAAATTGATGAAGTCATTTTGACATTTATTTGTCTTACCTTATTTGCATCAACTTTTATGCCCAGTGAAAAAATCGGTGCCTTTGCAATAATAGTGGTACTTTTGACAATACTAAAACTGTTTACCAAAAAAGGGGCCAAAATTGCACTGACAAAGTTTGATGCTGCTTTATTTGTTTATTTTGCAATATGCTTTATAAGCACAATAAACTCAACACTCTTGCCGCAGAGCATTCACGGATTTTTAAAAACAGTAATTTATATATTTTATTACTACTGTTCAGTTAATTATTTTCAGACAAATCAAAACAAAATACGCTACATATTTTTGCTTGTAGGTATTTTATGTTCAGCTGAGGCGATAATCGCTATATATCAGAATTTTGCAGGCGTCGAGCAGATTTCAACCTGGCAGGATTCTAACTACATTAATCCTGAAGATGCCATTGCAAGAGCTTATGGTACTTTAAAACCTCTCAACCCGAATTTGCTTGGCGGTTATTTGATTGCAGGTATACCATACATACTGGGTGCAGGTGCAATTTGCCTGGTACAAAAGAATTTTAAAACATTCTTTTCGTCTCTCACCTTTTTTGCTTTGTGCTCTCTTGCAGTGTTTTTGACAGGCTCACGCGGTGCATACCTTGCTTTGGCTGCAATTGTTGCCGGTATGATTACGATAGTGACTCTTGTTATAAAAACAGACTATAACACCGCGCAAAAACTAAAATCTGTTTGGCAAAAATTTGTTATAGCTGTTATTTCACTTTTTGCATTAGTCTTGATAGCTGTGCCCAAAATTACAAAAAGACTTTTGTCGATATTTATTTTGCGCGGCGATTCATCCACTTCTTTTAGAATGAATGTGTATAATTCTTCGTGGCATATGTTTTGCGACAACTGTATTCTTGGCATAGGTGCGGGAAATCAAACTTTTAGAGAAATATACGGCCTTTACATGCTTACAGGATATGATGCGTTGAGCACTTATTCCGTGCCTTTGGAAATCGCTGTAGAAAGTGGCATTTTCGGATTGATTGCATTTGTTGCTTTTATTGGCTTGTTCTTATTTGATGCATATAAATGTATTACAACAAAGGCTAATGCCGACGGGCTAGCCGATAAGATTGTGGTTTGTGCGGCAACATTAACAATTATAGGTGTGATGACACACGGATTGTTTGATACAATATATTTCAGACCACAGGTGCAGTTTTTGTTCTGGACAACTATTGCTATGGCGTCGTCTGTAATGTATAGACAAAATTAAGGATAAAGAGGTATAAAAATGAGTTTAACCAAAAGAATTGTATTGACAATTATCGCTCTTGTCGGTTTTCTTACTTCCGTTAAATTAACAATGATATATTGGGATGCAAACTTTAACCCTTATGCGCTTTCAAGTTTTTGTTCCATAAATGATCTTATTGATTGTGATGGTGTTGCAAAGACTGGCCATTCTCAATTTCTTGGTGTGCCTCTTGCGTTATGGGGGCTGTTTTTATACTTTGTATTTTTGTTCTTTACATATGTGGATAAACTCAAAAATATTGAAATAAAAGGTTTTAGAATTTTTGCATATTTTGACGTGTTTAAAAACCCCGAGTCGTATATTTGTGCTCTGGGTATAATCGCGTTTTTGATTTCAATGATCCTGGCGGGAATCTCTGTTTTTGAAATCCACAAACTTTGCATTCTTTGCTTTTTTACTTATATTCTAAACCTTTTGATTGGCTTGATTGCAAAACCGAAAAATCAAAGTTTTATTGATGTTTTTGTAACAAGTTTCAAAGATTTTGTTGAAGCTTTAAAAGTCAAAAAGTATGCCCTTGCTTTTTCAGCGTTGGTGCTTGTTGCCATTGGATTTTTGACCTACACAACGCTAAGCGATGTTATGGCTCCACAGGTTAAACTGAAAAAAGAAATGGACTATTTCTCAAAGCCGTCAAAAGCCGGTAAAAGTATAACAGGAAACATTCTAGGTGATAAAAATGCCACACTTGTTTTGCATGAGTATACCGATTATCAGTGTCCGTTCTGTTTTGTATTGAACACAATGACGCTGAGAGCAGCCGGCGAGCTGTCTAATATAAAAGTTGTGCATCACAACCTGCCTTTGGATATGGAGTGCAATCCAAAGTTGAAACAACAAATGCACGAAGGTTCTTGCCTTATGGCTAAATATGCTATCGCTGCCGGATATCAGGGCAAATACTGGGATATGAATAATATGCTTTTTGATAAAGAATTTAGTGGAGAAGATTCCATATTGCAAAATGCAGCTCAAATTAAGGGGCTTAATATCGAAAAACTCAAAAAAGATGCACACGGCCCTGAAGTTGCAAAAGAGCTGCAAAAAGAAATTGAAGAAGCTACTCAGTTTGGTATTGACGGCACTCCTGCTTTTAGGATAAATCAGGAAACCAGAATTGGTATAATGCCTTATGAAGAATTTAAAGCAAAATTGATAAATGCGGGTGCAAAAGAAAGAAAATAAAAATAAATGGAAAAAATTCTTTTACATGCCTGCTGTGCAGTATGTATGGCTTATCCCATAGAAGTTTTAAAAGAAAACTACGAACCCGTAGTTTTCTTTTGCAATCCTAATATTTATCCCGAAGAGGAATATTTGCGAAGACGGGATGAACTTATAAAATACTGCGAAGAAAAGGGTTTTGAATATATAATTGATAACTATGAACCGGAAAAGTGGTATGCTTTTGTACAGGGGTATGAAAAAGAATCGGAAAAAGGCTTGCGCTGCAATAAGTGTTTTGAGTATAGATTAAATAAAACAGCACAAAAAGCAAAAGAACTTGGTATCAATTTTTTTACAACAACATTGAGTGTTAGCCCGCATAAAGTTTCAAAAAATATTTTTGAACAAGGCAAAAATGCAGCAAAAGCGTATGGTGTTGAATTTGTAGAAAAAGATTTTAAAAAACAAAACGGTTTCTTAAAAACAATGGAAATTGCTAAAAAGAATAACTTCTATCGTCAACAATACTGCGGATGCGAGTTTAGCATAAGAAAATAAACTATTTTGTATTGCATTTTTTGTTAATTAACGCAGCACTGCCAAGACCCAAAATAGCACCAATGATTGAATTTATGATTTTTTGTTTTTTGTTTGGTATTTTAATTAGAAATGTTGATATGCTTCGAGGTGTTTTTTTATGAATAAAGCCATCTTTATCAATAGTTATATTGACATTGTGATTTTTGACAGCCTCAGAACGGTATTTTGTTGTTTTATTTTTCACCGGCACGGCCACCCCCGCCGCTGCTCCGGCAAGAGGTAATGCTGTATACATTGCATATTTTGTATAGCTGCTTTTATTTATTGTATCCATAATTTCTTTTTCCTTTATTCATATAAAGTATAAATCATGAAAAATATAAATTTGCTATTTTTCTTTCATATTGTTACATTATAATTTTGCAGTGATATCCTGTAAATATAAAATGCCCGTATAATATGCTATAATTTTAAATACAGTGAGACAAACGGAGCCAATTTAATATATGCCAAATTATGCGATAGGAATTGACTTAGGCGGAACTAAGATTTTAACAGGACTTGTTAATAAAGGTAACGGTGAAGTACTTTATTCAATAAAACAAAAAACAGGCAAGGAAAAAGATGCGGAAACTATTGTTGAAAAGTTAAAACTTTCCATAAAAGAGCTTTTAGAAACTTCTCATTTTGATATTGCGCAGATAGATTCTATTGGAATAGGTGCACCCGGTCAGGTGGACAGAGATAAGGGAATACTGGTTTCTGCTCCTAACCTGAATTGCGAAAATTTAAACCTCAAAGCCATAATGGAACGAGAATTTTACATACCGACTTTTATTGGCAATGACGTAGAAATAGCAACTCTTGGAGAAATGAAATTTGGCGCCGGTAAAGATTATAATGATTTTGTCTGTATTTTTGTCGGTACCGGTATAGGCTCCGGTATCGCGTGCGATGGAAAAGTGCGTCACGGCGCTACAGGCACAGCAGGTGAAATTGGCCATATTATTGTTGATGCCGGAGGCCGTCCTTGTGGATGCGGTGCCAATGGATGCCTTGAAGCTTATGCTTCACGTACTGCTATTGAGGCCAGAATTATGGGTGCGCTAAAAAAAGGTCGTCCTTCTGTGATAACGGAATTTATGCGTGATGACAAAGCTATTAGCTCCAAAATGATTAGAAAAGCACTTGAACATAAGGATGAGCTTATTACGCAGATTCTGTTTGAGGCATCTGATTACTTGTCTAACGGACTTGCAACAATTATAAATTTTTATAACCCCGAACTTATTGTCATGGGCGGAGGTCTGATAGATGCAGTTGATGAATTTTACGAACGTACAATAACAAAAGCAAAGGCAAAAGCTTTGCCCATCCCTGCGTCAAAAATTCAATTTAAGAAAGCTAAACTCGGTGATTTCTCCGGTGTTGTTGGAGCTTGTTTTTTACAGGATTCTCAAAAAACAAGAACACCTGAAAAATCAGGTGCTCTTAATTAATTATTTTATCTTAAGCTGTTTTTTGACTGTTTTTGATTTTATCCATTTCTGTATTGTATGTATTAAATCCTGAAGACAATGAATTTAAACCGTCTGTAGCTGTTTTCACAGCGGCTTGAGTATCACCCTGTGTTGCGGAAGCTACTGCTGATGTGCTTGTACCTGCTGCTGTTGCAATTCCTCCGCCGGCTACTAATTTTGCTCCAAGTGCTTTATCACCCCATACGAGCATTGCACCGCCAACAGCTGTTGCTACTCCGCCTGTTAAGCTGGTTGTTTGGCCAACTGTCTGAGCTGCTTTTGCTGCATTTGTGTTTGAAGCATTGCTTGATTTCTTAGCATTTGTTTGTGAGATAGAACTTGTTAAGAATGATTTATATGAATTAGCTGTCTTCAAGCTCGAGGAAGTAAATGCGTTTATACTTGAATTATTAGAACTTATTGTTGAATTCTTTTCACCTAATTGAGCAAGTTTTTCATTGATTTTGTCTGCATTTTTTCCTTTTGCCGAAACCAGAGAAGATCCAAAAGCATTGAGTGAACCGCCTGCTGCATTTGATGCGGATTTGCCTGCGGATTGTTGAGCTTGTTGACCTTTTCCGGCCTGAGCATTTTGCGTCTGTCCTGAATTTTGTGCTGCTACTGCTGTTGTTGATGTTGGTGCTGCACTTTGTTGGCCCGGAGTCGGTAATGAATTCATTGCAAAAACATTATTGCCTCCACCTGCTGCGTCGCTGCCTGCTGCAACATTTGTTGACATGCCTGAATTTGCGCCGTCTCCGTTATCAGCTGATACCATAACAGCTGCTTCAGAACCTGCATTTCCACCGGCTTGAGGCATTGCTACCGGTTGAGCTTCCGGGGCTTCTTGCGGAGTATAGTCTTGGCCGTCTTCTGCCATAAGCTCTGCGATTTCATCATTTAAAGAATCAACATCGTCTTTCAATGTATCGTTTTCTGCTTTAAGAGCATCTTGCTGCTGGGTATTCTGGTTGACTTTTTGCTGCATTTTTTTAGACTCGGTCTTTTCTTTTTTTACAGCATTTTGTATTGATTGTTGGTCATCTGAAGCAGCCTTTGAGTAATCTTCGCAATCAGACTTTTTAGATTTTGCTTTGGTTGTTGCTGCTCCTGTTGCATCTAAAAGACTGGAAGCTTCTTCTTCTTCTTTATTTTTTTCGATGGGTGCAACTGTGCTTCTTTGAAAACCGTCATAGTTTTTGAAAACACCATCAGTAGTGGCCATTGAACCGCCATTTGATGCTTGCAAGACATTGGTTTGCTGCAGATTTTCTTTTTCTTTGGCTTCACGGGTTTCCTGGGTGCTTTGCTTTTGCTCAACACCATCTTGGCCTTGAACACCTTGTTTTTTCTTTAATAAATCTGTTGAAGTAATACTGAATGGATTACCGCCCATAACGCACACCCTTGTTTCTTTTTTATTTACACATCTATATAAATAAAAACAAATGATATACGCAATATTCAAAAAGCATATAAAATGTTACAATTCTTAATGTTATTCGACAAGCGCTGCGTCTTTTGCTGCAAATTGCATTTCGTACAAGCGTTTGTAAAATCCGTTTTCTCTGCATAAGAGTTCATCATGTGACCCAAGCTCTACAAGCTCTCCTTCATTAATAACTGCTATTTTATTGGCATTTTTAATAGTAGAGAGTCTGTGCGCAATGACAAAAACCGTTTTGTTTTGCATAAGATTATCCAGAGCTTTTTGTACAATTGCTTCTGACTTGTTGTCCAGTGCGGATGTTGCCTCGTCAAGGATTACTATCGGAGAGTCTTTGAGCATTGCTCTTGCTATTGCCACACGTTGTCTCTGGCCACCGGAGAGCGTTGTGCCTCTTTCTCCTATTTCTGTATCAATGCCTTCCGGCATTTCGCTTAAAAATTCATCAAGATGTGCTGCTTTTACAACACGTTCTATGTCTTCATCAGTTGCTTTGAAATTGCCCATAAGAAGATTTTCTTTAATTGTGCCGGAAAACAGGAAGTTATCCTGGAAAACTACTGATATATGCTGTCTAAGTGAGCTGATTTTTATATTTCTTATATCTGTATTATCTATTTTTATTGCACCTGATGTTACATCATAAAAGCGGGGAATAAGGTTTGCAATGGTGGTTTTTCCGCCTCCGGAATTCCCTACAATCGCAACTGTTTCTCCAACACGTGCAGATAAGTTTATATTTTTTAATACAGGTGTATCCTTAACATATTCAAAACATACGTTCTCTAAAGAAACACCTTCTTTAACCTGTGAAATTTCAACGGAATTTTCATTATCTTTGATTTCCGGTTCTATATCAAAGAGCTCCAGGGTTCTGCAAAGTGAAACGAAAATTGTTTGAATATTTGTCAGAGTATTGCCCAGTGTTTTTACAGGTTTGTATAGCAATAACAATGAAGTAACAAACGAAAGCAAGCTGCCGCTTGTCATTCTGCCGGAAAGTACAAGGTAAGTACCAAATGCCATTACAAAAGCTATCCCTATAGATGCGATTGTATACATGATTGGTGACATCCAAGCAACTCTTTTTACAAGGGACATGTTTACATCAAAACCGTCTTTGATTTCTTGATGAAATTTTTTATATTGATATTCTTCAAGGTTATAGGCTGAAACAATTTTGTTGCCCTGTGTTGTTTCGTTAAAATCGGTCATTATATTGCCGCCGATTTTCATTGTTTTGTTAGAGGCAGTCTTGATTCTTTTTCTAATCAATGCTGCAGGCAAAAACGCAACGCAAAGTACCACAACACCGACTAAAGCCAATTCCCACGAGTTGTATAGCATAACGCCAATCAAAGCAAGTGCTCCTATACCTGAACTCATAAGAGCCTTGATATTATCCAATATGCCTTTTGATGCTGTTTCAGGGTCAGAAAGGTACCTTGTCAAAATAATACCAGATGAGTTGTCATCATAAAATTTTGCATCCATTTGAACAAGCTTTTTAAATAATCCAAGTTTTACATCGTTTGTAACTTTTTGGCCTGTCCAGTTTGTGAGGTAATCATTAAGATATCTTAAAACGCCCTGTAAAGCGGCAAATGCTACAATTCCAAAAGGAATGATGCAGGCAAGAAGCATATTTTTTTTGATTAAAACTTCGTCCATATAAGGTTTAAGTGCATAAGCAATGACACCATCCAGTGCGCCTACAGGCAATGCTATCAAAAATCCCAAAACAATTCTAAACATGTATGGCTTGATGTATTTATACATTCTTCTGGTCAAATATGCATAATCAAAAGAATTCTGCGCCAAGGTGTCTTTTAACTTCATATACTTCTATCCTTATAAATTCCGATACTCTCTTTTAAAATAATATCGTAAACAACAAAAGTAATCCACCATGATATAATTGTGCTGTGAATAAAACGTTAAAAACAATTGAATTTGATAAGGTATTGGAAATTTTAAGCGGGTTTGCTGTTAGCAAACTCGGAAAAAAACGGTGTCTTGAGGTTCTGCCTCTTGTTGATTCGGATGAAATAAAATTGGCACAGACCCTTACTACACAAGCTCAAAATGCATACAGGCTTAGTGCTTCCTCAATACCCGTGTCAGGGCTTGAGGATATCACTGATGCTTTGAGTCTTTTAAAAAATAAAATTGCGTTGTGTGTTGAAGATGTAAAAAATATTTACGGCATTTTATGCGATGCTCGCAAGTTTTCGTCATTTTTACATAAATATGCTGAAAACGAGGATAAACTTTTTGATTTTACTCACAAATTGTTTGTTTTAACGGATATTGAGCAAAAAATACAGGATATATTTGATGCAGGTTTTAATGTCAAAGAGTCTGCTTCATTGGAATTAAAATCACTTTTTCAGGCTCAAAGAGACACAAATGAAAATTTGAAACATACAATTTCAGATTTGATGAAAAATTCTGCATTTACCTCTTATCTACAAGACAATGTTTATACCTTACGCGACAACCGTATTGTTTTTCAGGTCAAGGCTGAATCTAAAAACAAAGTTCAAGGTATTGTGCACGACATATCTCAATCAGGCCAAACTTATTTTATTGAGCCAAAGCAAGTTGTCGGGCTAAATAATAAATTACGAGAATTGGAAATTTCTATCGAATCTGAAATCCAAAAGATAATAAAAGAGTTGTCATCAGAAATAGCACAATATTACGAAGAGATAAAATCTTCATTTGAGGCATTAATAGAATTAGATTTTATTTTTGCAAAAGCAAAATACTCTACAGCCATAGATGCCTGTGAGCCCGAAATATTGGAAAAACCTGTTATTGAGCTAAAATCTATGAAAAATCCTGTTTTGTTGTCAATTTTAGATAAAGTTGTGGAAAATGATTTTTCTATAGGTGAGCCTTATAAATCTATTATTATAACAGGTTCTAATGCCGGAGGAAAAACTGTTGTGTTAAAAACAGTAGGTCTTTCTATTGCCATGAGCGCTGCAGGTTTGCATATTCCTTGTTTCAGTGCCAGGGTTTATCCTTTTAAAAAGCTTTTTGCAGAAATCGGGGATGACCAAAATATTATTCAGAGTTTATCAACTTTTTCTTCGCATGTTAAAAATATAAAAGAAATTCTTGATAATGCGGACTCTGAAACATTTATTTTGATAGATGAAATAGCTGCCGGTACTGACCCCAAGGAGGGGGCCAGCCTTGCAAAAGCTATAATGGAAAAATTTATAGAAAAAGGTTCTCTTTCTCTTATTAGCACCCATTTTAACGAATTAAAATCACTGCCTTTTAACAATAAAAGTTTTCAAAATGCCTCTGTTGATTTTGATGTGGAAACGCTTAGCCCTACTTACAAGTTAAGGATAGGTGTTCCGGGTGCTTCCAACGCCTTTGCAATAGCCAAAAATTTTGGTATTGAGGAAGATATTATCAACAAAGCAAAAGAAAACTATGAGTCTGCAATTACAGACGAATCTAAAATACTTGGCGAATTACAGGTCAAATATTCTGAACTGAATCGTCTGACAGAAGAAGCCAAAGCTCTTAAGGAATCTTCTGAGGCTAAGTATAAAGAATACAATGAGCTTTTTGAAAACCTTAATGCGCAAAAAAGAAAGACTCTGAAAGATTACAAACGCCGGTATGAAGATAACTTGCAAGATGCAAAGGCTCAAATTAAAAAAGTGTTGGAAAATCTTAACCACCACAAAACCAAAGAAAATGCAGTTAACTCTTATAAAAAATTGTCGCAAAAAGGCTTTAAAGCAGCTCAAGCATTAGCTGATGAGTTTTCTAAAGTTGATATTAAATACACAGAGCTCAATAATGATGACATAAAAATTGGTGCAAAGGCCATTATCAAAGGGCTTGATCAGGATGTAATAATCAATTCGCTGCCGGATAAAAAAGGAAATATTAAAATACTTGTTGGCCAGTTGCAATCAACTATCAAAGTAGAAAAGCTTGCAAAAAGTTTAAAACGCCAAAAAGATATTATCAAAAAGAAAATTAATCTTGGAAATTCAAAGTTTGTGATAGAGCGTATAAATATGTCTCCCAAAATAGACCTTCGCGGCTACAGGGTCGACGAGGCTCTTGCAGAATTGGATGCTTTTCTGGATAAAGCCAGTATGGTAAATCTTTCTCCTGTTGAAATTGTCCACGGACATGGTACAGGTCAGCTGCGCTCTGCAATACGCGATTATTTAAGCGATTCCCCATACGTTGCAAAGTACCGGCAGGGAGAAGACACAGAAGGCGGCAATGGTGTGACAATTGTGGATATAAATTAGTTTAAGTACCCTTTTACAATATTGTATATAGTTTGAATTTTATCTTCATTTTTGTTTATTAAATCGAATAATTTTTCTTTTGTTATTTTCGGGTCAACAAATTCGTCATCAAAATCAAAGAGTTTTTTCGGTGTTACATTAAGTTCTTCTGCAATAGAAGATAATGTTTCTGCTGTTATAAAGTTGTTTCCTCTTTCTATCAATGAAAGAGAACGGCTGTTGATAGATATTTTTTCAGCAAGTTGTTCTTGAGTTAAATCAGCTTTTTCTCTGTAAAATTTAATTTTTTTGCCGAGAAGTTTTTTTATATTAGTCATACTCAAAATACCTTTTATCATATTTTGAGTTAAAATTACCCTCAGGTGAACAGTTTGACAGTATGAATTTTCCATGTTAAACATGTAGTATGGGATTTAAGTTTGGCCAGAAGATTATTGATATATTACGTTTTAAATGGTATTTAACATACCTTAAACGTAAAAGATTAAAAAATATGAATTGGTTTACTCGATGCCAATTGATGCATAAACAATTAGGTCGATATTCACATATTGGAGATACGTCACAAATAATTGATATAAATACTGTTATCGGAAAGTTTTGCTCAATCGCTTCTTTTGTTAGTATAGGTACTGGTATGCATCCTAAGGATTTTTTATCTTCCAGCCCATTTCAATATGCAATTATGGATGATGGAAAACCTGAAAATAATGGTTATATAGTAAAAATGCCTCCTAGTAATCTTGTAGAATTTACAATTTCAAAACCATGTTTTATTGGAAATGATGTATGGATTGGTATGCATTCTGTAATTATGGACGGTATAACCATTGTTGTTGGAGCAAATAGAATAATCGGATATAGATTTTCGCCAGAAATCATCAAGCAATTACTTGAGTTAAAATGGTGGGATCTGGACGAAAAATATCTTTATGATTTGCCCTTTAATGATATTAATGAGTGCATTAAAAAATTAAAAGTAATAAGGGAAAGTCTAAAGTAGATATAGCTCTGTTTCATTACTTTCCAATACAAAGTAGATTATATAAGATCGTTTACGTTGAATTTTTTGTTTCTGTTTAAAAATTTAACTAATAAAGCTTTCATTATTTCTCTCTTCATTTTCTCTTACATATATATAAAGTATATATTATCAAAAAAGTTGCTTTTTTATGGAGCATGTTGTTTAGATTTGTTAACAATAACGTAAAAGCCTTTTAGGACGGGCTTTTTAAATTAATAAAAAAATATTAAAAAAAACTATTTACAAGAAAAATTGTTTTGTTATAATAATTCTACAAGGTTATGAAACCTTCGAGATATTCCTCGGTAGCTCAATGGCAAAGCATTCGGCTGTTAACCGAAGGGTTGTAGGTTCGAGTCCCACCCGAGGAGCCATTTTAAAAAAGACGCTTTAAGCGTCTTTTTTTATGTGATTTTTTATAAAAAATTATTGACCTTGGTATCTTAAGTGCTAAAATAAAATTGTTGTTAAACGATATTCCGGGATCGTCTAACGGCAGGACAGGTGACTCTGGATCATCTAATCGTGGTTCGAATCCATGTCCCGGAGCCATTAAAAAAGACCTCTTTTGAGGTCTTTTTTAGTTTTCTTCATATAATGCGTTAACTATTTTATGTATTTGTTTTATAAATATTGGTTTTGAGTGTTGTAACTTTTCTGTTATTTCACTTATTCTCTCTGTATCAGATTGGCGGAGCTTTATATCATCAAAGTCAAAAAAGTAGCGCGGTTTTACATCAAAAAATTTGCATGCTTTTATCAACACTTTCTCACTAATAAAAATTTTCCCTGTTTCTACTTTGCCAATGGCCTGTATATGCACACCAAGATATTCTGCAAGCTTTTCTTGCGAGATGTCAGCTTCCAGTCGTAAGCGTTTAAGTTTATACCCGATTTTGGCTCTTAGGTCCATATTTTTAGATTAATATGTATTTTCTTTAAAAGCCAATGAAATTATTAACTAAAATATTGAAATATTTCATTAAATATGTTATAAGATACCTATATGGTTGCAAATAAAAATTGAGGTTACAAAATAGAATAGAAATTAAGTATTGATTTTATAAGTAATTATTGTTATCTTTTTTATGAGTAGAATTTGAATATGTTAAATAATAAATTTTTTGTAAGAAAATTAGAATCTTTTTTATTTGCACCTTTTAAAAAAAGGAATTGGCTTTACTTGTGGCATTATGCTAAAAGTTATAGGCTTTTGTATAATATTATAAGCAATTGGCCTGATGATAATATAATAGTAAGTTTGTCTATGCCTTTTAACAATGCTTTGTTTCAAAGACCACAGCATCTTGCAACAGAGCTTAGTAAATGTGGTTTTTTGTATTTGTATGGCGAGCAAAAAAATGTTGTAACTTATAAATATAGTGAATCTTTAATTATTTCAGATTTTAGCCTTATTAATAATGTATGTAAAAAGTTAGGGAAAAAGCCTTATTTGCTTCTTACAACAACTTCTCCCTATAACTTGAAACAAGTTTTAAAGTTAAAAAAACTTGGATATAAAGTTATTTATGAATTTATTGATGAAATGAGTGATGAAATACATGATTCGACACAAGGCAAGATTATTTTAAACAATCTAAATTTAATAGAGCCTGTGTTGTGTATAGCTACATCAAAACATTTATTAAATATCTTAAAAGATAAATACCCACAAGGAAGGTTTTTGCTAAATCCAAATGCTGTAAATTTGCAGGATTTTTGTAATAATTCATCAGAAATTCCTGTTGATATGCAAAATGTAATAAAAGATAATAAACCTGTAGTAGGTTATTACGGAGCTATTGCAACTTGGCTCAACTATGAATTAATAAATACATTAACAAAAAATAGACCTGATTATAATTTTGTGTTTATAGGAAGTGACTAAAGGTTTGCATCTGATTGAAAAGCTTCCTAATGTTTTTTATTTGGGTGAGAAGAAATATAAAGAGCTTATTAGATATTCTTCATTGTTTGACTGTGCAATAATCCCTTTCAAGGATGGCGAAATTGCAAAAGCTACATCTCCGGTAAAACTTTTTGAGTATATGTGTGCACAAATACCAGTTGTTTGTACAAAGGATATGCAAGAGTGTTATGGTTATGATGGTGTTTTTATTGCTAAAGATAACACTGATTTCATAAATTGCGTTGACTCTGCTATTGCAATTTCCAAAGACGAAAATATAAAAATTAAACTTTTAGAATATGCTCAACAAAATACCTGGGCTCAAAGAGCTATAGATATTGCAAATTTTTTTGGTGTAAATAATGTATAAGATAATAATGATGCTTATTAACCTTATTCCTATTAAAAGAATAAGACAAGATTTAAGGCTATATTTTAAATTACGCTTTTACGAACAACAAAGATTTACGAGTATAAAAAAAACTGCAATCTGGGGATGGTGGCAGGGTAATAATCTGGGTGATAATTGGATAAAAAAATGTTTGGCACAAACATTTCCTGAGGCTGTTTTTGTAAACACAGAAGATTTTGATATTTTCAAATATAAATTTGTTATTTTAGGTGGAGGCGGGCTTTTTGACAATGATGTAATTAATCCTTGGAAAAATGTGCCTGAGAAATTCAACTTCGGGGTACTTGGTTTAGGTTCTGATTTCAAACATAAATCAAATTCCGCAAAAAGTTTATATAAAAAATCAAAATTCTTTTTTATAAGAGATACTTATTCTTTAGACTGTATGAATATTAGTGAAGTAAACAGGTCTTATGATTTAACTTTTGCTTATCCTCTTCAATGGCTCGAAGAAAAAAATTTGAATTTGGATAAATTATTTTTTGTTTGGCGTGATACACAAGTGTTCTATTCTGATAAACGCTATAAAAATTATGTATCATATGCAAAATTTAAAGATAATTATAACGATTTTAAAAAAGTTATTGAGTCTCAATTTACTAATATAGAAAATAATGATTTTCAGACAAAAAGTTCGGATATAGAAGAACTTATGGATGGTTGTGGATTTGTTATTTCTGGTCGATTCCATGGTCTTGTTGCTGCAATCCAAAAAGGGATTCCGTGTATTGCTATTGATATTTATCCGAAAAACAGAATATTGATGAGAGATTGCGGCTTGGAGGAATACTGTATAAAGATGGATGAAGTTGATAAACTTCCTTATCTTATAGAGAAAGCCAAAGAAAATGTTTCTGAAATAAGAAAGAAATTATTTCAATATCGTCAAACTGCAAACGAACAAATTTTAAAGGATATAGCTGTTGCTAAAAAGACAGTTGCAGAGTGTTTTAAAGATACAACCAAGTTAAAAGGATTGCATTACGGTTCATATTGGATGAAAGAAAATGATATTATAAATGTTATGTCTGACGACCTGTCTAAATTGTGTTATTTAAAAAAAATTGATTTAAGACTTTACAAAAAACGGGTTTCAAAAAGAGTCTCAAAACATATAAAATTGTCTAATGGCCAACAAAATTACATAGATACAAATGCAATTATAAAGGATGTAAGAAAATACAAACCTGATTTTGTAATATTAAATTCAGCAGGTTTGTCTCTTTATGATGACGGGTATGAATTTTTGAAGAAAAATAACATTATATCTGTTGGTATTGAATTGTCTGATCCGGATGTTTTTGATTCAAATGGTAAATTATATGCCCATAAATTTGATTTATTCTATACAAATTCAAAATATTCTTTAGAAAACCAGTATGATAAAAAAAGAGTTAATATAAAATTATTACCTTTTGCTGCTTCAACAACCCATCATTATCCAATAAATATTTCTAAAAAATATGATATCGTTGTGATTGGTCATTCACGACCTGACAGAGAGAGACTTTTAGAAAAAATAAAAGGTAAATATGCGATAGGTTTATATGGTTGTGGTTGGAAGGACAGTTCTCTGGGGCAGGTTAACGGTTTTGAACATACAAAAGCTATTAATTCGGGTAAAATATATCTTTCTTTTTCAAATACCTGTGCAGGCTACCAAAATGTAAAGGTAGGTTTATTTGAAGCAATGGCTTGCAGGATGTGTATAATTACACAGTATTTTCCCGAAATAGAAGATTATTTTCGTGTTGGAGATGAAATACTTTGTTATAAAAATGAGGAAGAATTAATCAGTTTATTGGATTATTATCTTAGTCACGAAGAGGCATTGGAGAGAATAAGAGACAACTCATATAAAAGATTTTTGCAAGAACATACTTATGAAAAAAGATGGATAAATGTTTTAGAAGATATAAATGCTATCAAAAGAGAGTGCTTTAATCCGTATCCAGAAGTAACATGTTAAAATTGTTATTAGTCTATAATAAATCTCTCAAATAATATTTAGTTAAACTAATTTGCAATTGTTAGTGATTTATGATACTTATAACTTTCGTAAGTATCTATAAAAATTGTGCAATTAGAGGTTTTCTTTTGAAAATATCAATCATAACAACCAGTTATAACTACGGACAATATATATCAGAAACAATAGAAAGCGTTATTGCTCAAACTTATCAGGATTGGGAAATGATTATTGTGGATGATGGTTCCTCTGACAACTCTGTTTCTTTAATACAATCATATTGTCAAAAAGACCAGAGAATTAAGCTCTTTAGTCATGAAAATCATGTGAATAAAGGTCTTAAAGAAACATTGCGGCTTGGCTTGAAACAGGCTCAAAATGATTGGATTGTTTTTCTGGAATCTGATGACTCAATTACACCCGACTATCTTGAAAAGAAAGTTGCGGTAATTAAAAAACACCCTGATGTTAAATTTATTATCAACGATGTAAATCTGATTGGAGACGATGCAGATAAACAACGTTTGGATAAACATTTCAAAATTATCAATAAAGTCTTGAAAAACAAATATCAGCCTTTGGATTTATCTTCCTGCTTGATGAAGAGAAATTATATTGTAACCTTTTCAACGGTGATGCTGAATAAAGGAGTACTTGAAAATGTTGATTTTAACTCTCCTGTTCCTCCTTTATTAGATTATTATCTCTGGGCTCAAATAGCTAATAAATATAAGTTTTATTATTTAGACGAAAAACTCACTAACTGGCGTATTCATTCTGATAGTTATATTAAAAATGCACGCGGTTTTGATGCAAAAAGTTATTTGGAGTTTAATTTAAATAAAACAAGATTCATCTGTAAAGGTAAGAATAATCTGCTTTACTGGTATTACTGCTTGTATTATAGATGGAATAGCATCAGAAAATTGATTTTGAAAATCCATTTAAAAGACAAAAGTTTGTGCGTGCTTGGGAAATGGTACCAATGGTAAACGAATCAACAAATAATACGGCAATTTTTGCACATTATGATAAAGACTGCATAATAGACGATTATGTGCTTTTTTATTTAAAAGAGTTAAAGAATGTTGCAGATAGAATCATTTTTGTCTCGGATTGTGAGCTTGATGAAGAGCAAATATCAAAACTAAAAGGTATTGTTGATTATACACTGGCACAAAAACATGGTGAGTATGACTTTGGCTCTTATAAAAGAGGCATACAACTGGCTATGGAAAACGGCCTTTATGAAAATACAGACAATCTGATATTATTGAATGACAGCTGCTATGGCCCGTTTGGCTCTTTAAAAAATTTGTTTGAAGAAATGAATACAAAAGATTGTGACTTCTGGGGTTTTGCTTCAAACGAAAATCGATATGGAGACAGTCTTTTTGAAGTGTCTGAAGCTGAAAATATGCATGTGCAGTCATATTTTGTTGTTTTAAAAAAGCAGGTTTTGCACTCCAATGCTTTTAAAGATTTTATTTTATCTGTAAAAAAAGAAAGCACCAAAAAAGATATTATTTTTAATTATGAAATGGGCTTAACAGCAGTGCTTTGCAAGGAGGGGTTTAAGTACTGTGCAAAATATAATCATGACATCTTTAAGTACAATATGATTGATTTATTCAAGCCAAAAGTAAAAGAACCCTGCCTTTTGTTTAAAAGATATTGTCTTTTGTGGATTTATTTTCCTTTTATATTAAGCTTCTGGTTCAATAAAATCAGGAAAAATACACAATACCCCGTGGAAGCAATTGCGGCAGATTTAAAAAGGCATAGAAAATTTTCCGCTTTTAAACACAGATATTTAAAAAAATATCTTCTCGCCCTGTTTTTTGGATGGGTTTAGTTACATAATTTTTTCAAGCCCGTAAATAAATTCATTGTGTTGCGCAATGTATTTGATTGCAAGCTTTACACCGGCCATGTAACATTGTCTGTCCATAGAATCATGGCGGATAGTAAGAATTTGTCCGGATGCTCCGAAAATAACTTCCTGAGATGCGATATAACCCGGCATTCTGACAGAGTGGATATGAATGTCAGAGTATGACTTTCCGCCTCTTGCGCCTTGAATTGTTTCAGTTTCTTCACAGTTGCCTGTTTCAAATGTCATGTTGCCTGATTCTGACATCATAAGAGCTGTCTTAATAGCTGTTCCAGAGGGAGCATCTTTCTTTTGATTATGGTGCAGCTCAATAATTTCAGCGTTGTCAAAGTATTTGGCAGCCTGTTTCGCAAACATCATCATAAGAATTGCTCCGGTCGAAAAATTTGGAGCAATCAAACATCCCAAACCTTTGGCCTGCGACAATGCGTTCAGTTCTTCTATCTGTTCATCAGAAAGCCCTGTTGTACCGATTACCGGACGTACTCCGTTTTCCAGGCATGTTTTAGCATTTTCAAAAACATACTTTGGCTGGGTAAAGTCGACCATTACATCAGGTTTGTGCATTTCTATTGCAGATTTTAAATTTCCTATTATTCTGACAGATTTTGGCGGGCAAACTTCCATATCAATTTGATTTACATCAACAGCACAAACAAGCTCAAGTGTGTCATCATTGCATACGGCTTTTACTACTTCTTGGCCCATTTTTCCCATTGCACCTACAACACCGACTCTTACCATTTTTATAATCCTTTCATTGTTATTATTTTATAACCTATCATTAATGTTAGTATTTTTATATTAACCACATAAATTAATATACATCTTTTTATAATTTTTGTATAATAGATAAGTTATTAAACGGATAAATAGCGGAGAGCCGAAATTATGATTAATAAGCAACCACACAGTGAACTGGAAAAATCCCTTTTTGAATCTGTTGATTCAAAAACACCTGATTATATAAAAAAGAATAAACTTGTCGACCTTGGGAATAAAAACGAATTTACATTCAGACTGACTAAAGAAAATCTGGAACCGTATAATGAACAAACAAACCCGAATGGCCTGAACCTGAAAGACTGGTTTAAAGGTTATGCAAAAGAGGCTGAAGTATCCACAGCAGGCATAAGAGGGCCTCAAAATATTCTTTATCCGCATGATACCCGCTTCCCCATCAATTTGATTGGTATTATGCTGGCAACAGAAGCTAAAGCACTGGTGGCTAAAGAGCTTTATCCGGATAATGAAATTATAAAACTCGCAGGATGTGAAGTCCGCTACAATTCACAGGAGTTTTTGGAATTGATTGCCCGTATACAGGCCGCACACGGTATCAAAACACTTGTGCCTGTTGATAGAAAAACAATTCCTATCTGGATGGCATCATTCCTTGCTTTCAAGCTGGATTTGCTTGGCGGTGAATATATTACCTCAAGCCATGGTATCTCTGTAAAAAATGCAACGAAAGACCTGAATTCACAAGGAAGCCAGTATTTGCCGGAAGAATCAATGCTCTTTGTTGATAAAATTAAATATATTTTTGACGAAGTTGAAAAAAACGGATATTACGATATCAAAATTGCAGCCAATGACAATCCGCTTATTTCTCAGGCAGAAATGAAGTCACTCAATGACGGTGTAGAATTGTATAAACAATATCTGCTTGACGGCGTTGCCAAAGATGCAAATCTTAATTTGATAAAAAATTCTGATGACAAAATTGTTATCGAAAACGTAGGCGGCTCCGCATACGGTACATTGAGCAGAATACTCAAAGAACTGGGTATCGAAGATAAATACGTGTGGATGAATAAAGAGGAAGATCCGTTTTTCCATTCGATAGGAAAATATGATACAGACCCTAAAGGGAATAAAACCTTCTATGACTACTCTGTTGATGCAACAGTACTTTCTAAAGATAAAGACGGAAAACCTTATTTCCCTGTAATAAAATCATTGCATTATGATGAAAACCTTAAAAACTGCCCGATAGGCACAGCTGTACTCATTACAGACCCTGACCATGACCGGTTGACTGTGTGCCAGATTGAATCTGATGATAAGACTGAATATCTCAAGTCTCTTGGCATAGACTATGTTGCATTAGACAAGGGCAGAATTCTTACAGTATTTACTGCAAATCAATCCTTCCTTATGATTATGGATTTTTGGATGCAGCAATTGAAAAACGAAGGCCTGTTTGAAAACCACCCCAGATTCATGATAAAAACAACGGCCTCTGCCCGCTCGTGGGATGAATGGGCAAAGAAAAACAATATCAAGGTTGTTAATGTGCCTGTTGGCTTTAAGGAAATTGCAAACGTAATGAAAAAAGTCGAAAAGCAGATTATGGACAACCCGGATAAAGAAGTTGTAGTAACAGATGTTCTCGGCAATAATATTAACCTGGGCGTAAACCCCAAACTCATCTTTGGAGGCGAAGAATCCGGCGGTATGATTATCGGTTCTGAAGAGTTGATTAAATCTCTTTCCGGCAGAGCTGCAATTGCAATGAGAGAAAAAAGTGCAACAGAAGCAATTATTGTAGCCTCAGCTCTTGCTGCTTATCTTAAGAAACAGGGCTCGTCTATGTCCGAGTATCTTGACAATGTGTTCAAAAACAATGAAATTATCTCAAAATTTGATATAAGAGAAGATATTTCTTATTACAACGAATCAGAGCCGGATATTGAAAAGCTCAAACAGGCAAAAGTCGCCGGTGAAGCTCAAAGAACAAAAAATGATGTATTTTATCTGACAATGGCTGTGGCTAAAAAGGCTGGCAAAATGACCCTTGAACAAATAAGAGAGATACTGTCAGATACATTCAAAGACCTGGATTTTGACAATCTTACAGATGTAAAATTTGTGGGGGATGGAACCTATCTTGAATTTGATGATAAATTTATAGAAATCCGACCTTCCGGAACAGATGCCAAAACAAAGGCCTACGGAGCAGGTGCCAGCAAAGAAGAAATTAAAAAATTCGCACAAAAAATGGGCAATTACTCGGGTGATTTAACAGATTTGTATAAAAAATACGTTGATATGAACCTTTATGACAATGCCAAGGATCTTTCATTAAAGGATTATGCAGTATTTACAAACAAAGATGCAAATAACGACAAATTCGTTATACCCGATTATTCCAAAACATTGCAGTTTTAATTTCATAAAAAACATTGTATAATTGCACATAGTGAAATATGTGCAAGGAGTTTAGCTGTGAATTTTGAGATAGAAAAAGCGTTTTGTTTTATTAAAAATGATTCGGACTGGTTGAAAAAGCTGTTAATTGGTGCAGGAATAAATTTGGGTGCATTTTTGTCGATGCTCATATGCGTTTTTGCGGTACTCTTTACACGGGCTTTTAATGTTGGCGGTTTTTTGATTGCAGTATTGCCCTGTGCGTTATTTCTTGTAGCAGCGCTTGGTGTATACGGTTTTACACTGCAGTACGGACAAGACGCAATACGTAATGAAAATGCCCCTTTGCCGGAGTGGAAAGACTTTAACTCTTTTCTTTTTACAGGATTTAAGGCTTGTCTTGGCGCCTGGCTGTATTTTATTCCGGTATTTGCTTTGGCCGGTTTAAGCTTTATTGTTCAGGTCAGTGCAAAAGTGCACGGCGGGGCAGATTCTTATACAATCGCGTCATTAGTGGTGAATTCATTATACAACCTTTTTTATTTGATATTTCTTATGTTCTACTTTGTTTTTAATGCAAGCTTCCTCAAAGACTTTAACGTTTTTTCTTTTATAAATATTGCAAAGGCTTACAGAATGCTAAAAGGCTGCTGGAAACAATATTTTACAGCTTTGTTGCTAATACTAGCTGTCGGCGTTGTTCTCAACATTGCTTCTATCATACTGGTTTTAACTATAATAGGTGTAATACTCATTCCATTTGTATTTCTTTATTTTCAAATCGTAATGATGGATATAACAGCCCAGTTTGTCAGAATTGAAGAAGAATCAAAAAGAACTACTGTTGAAGAATAATTGCTAATGAAGGAGAAAAACAATGAATCTGGATTTTGAAAAGGCTCTTACTTATATTGCAAAAGACCCCGGCTGGTCAAACAAAATTCTTGCCGGCGGAGGCTTGTTGCTTGCAACTTTTGCAATATTTATCATACCTGTATCCTTGTTGATTCTTACAACATCAGGCGTGATAGGGCTGACTTCGTTTATCCTTTGTTTTGTTTTTTCTATTATACTAAGCCTTGTACTGGCAGGATATATGGCCCAGACTGCAAATAAAAGAATCAATTACCAAAACTCTCTTTTGCCGGATTGGTCAGAATTTGGACGGTTTATAATAACAGGGTTAAAATATTTTGTCGGGTATTTTCTTTATACAATACCCCTTATACTCCTGACATCTGTTTTTGCAGGGCTTGTTATTACAGCTGTTCACGGTTGTCCTGATTGCGGACTTTTAAATACAATGTTCTTTATACTTATCACGCTCATCGGGGCATTGACTCTTTTTGTTTATATTCTCTATATAGTTCTTTGCCCTTTAATGATGGCTTGCTTTTTCAGCGATTTAAAAATACTTTCTTTTGTTGATTTTAAAAAAGCATTTGATATGTTAAAAAATAATGTCGGTAATTACTGTATTTTGATTTTATTGTTCATTGCAATATCAATGCTTGGTCAGCTGCTTTGCTCAATACTTATGATAACTATTGTCGGAATAATCTTTATTCCTATTGTATATTTTTATATCTATCTTGTGATAGCGGAATTGTGTGCTCAATTTGTGCTTAGTGCAAGAGATAAAGAATAATCTTATGTTAAAATTAACCTATGAGAGAACTCGAGTTTCTTAAGGTTATACAAAATACATTGGCGGATTCATCGCTTATCGGCGATGATTGTGCTTATTTGGAAGAGTTTGATATTTGTGTAACACAAGATACCCTTGTGGAAGGCGTTCATTTTTTAACACATACAACAACACCGTTTAAACTCGGCCAAAAAGCAGTTAATGTAAATCTTTCCGATCTGGCAGCCGCAGGAGCCCGCCCTCTTTATATAACCGTATCGCTTTCATTGCCCAGAGCATCAGATGAAAATTTTGTACAATCTTTTTATCAAGGCGTGCAAGACAGCTGCCAAAAATACGGTGTAAAAGTCGCAGGCGGAGATTTAACAGGTGCTGACAACTATTTTATTTCAATTTGTGCAATAGGGAAAAAATATAATAATGTCAAAGTATCAAGAAGCTTTGCACAAAAAGGCGATATAATTCTTACTACAGGTACACACGGAGACAGTGCAGCCGGTCTGGCGCTTTTACAAAACGGTATTAATAAACCTAAAAATCTTATCAATAAACATCTAGTGCCGCTGCCGGCAATTGAGCAAAGCGAATATATCATGCAAACTCTGAAAGATGCGGGTATAGAAAAATTGGCGATGATGGACACCTCAGACGGGCTTCAGGATGCAATATTCAAGCTTTCTAAAGCAAGTAATCTCGAGTTTGATATAGAAACAATTCCGGCCGGCAAGGATTTGAAGACTACTTTCCCAAAAGACTGGAAAGACTATGCCCTCTGGGGCGGAGAAGACTTTGAGCTTATATTTACAATCCCTCCGTTTTTGTACAAATATTTTAACAAACTGCAATTCATAAAAATAGGAACAGTATCTGACAGACCGTTTTCTAATGCGTTAGAAAAAGAATTTGAACAAAAGAGTTTTAAGCATTTTGAGGAATAATACGATGACAAAGCTATCTGTAATAGTTACGGCAGGAGGCTCTTCCAGCCGGTATGGAAAAACCAATAAGCTTCTGGAAAAAATTGATGAAAAAGAAGTTATCATCCGTTCAATACAAGCATTTTTGCCCCATACTGCAATTAAGTCAATTATGTCAACGGAGATAATAGTTTCAGCTTCAGAAAGCCTGGAGCCTCAAATAAAAGAATTGCTTAAAAAGTATGATATAAAAAATGTGAAAGTTGTACGAGGCGGTGCGACAAGACAGGCTTCTGTTTTCAATGCTCTAAAAGCGTGCGACAATCCTGATTATGTGGCTATTCACGATGCAGCACGTCCTTTGATAAAGCATGAGGATATACAAAAATGCCTTGAGCTTGCAATGAGCAAGAAAGCTGCCATTGTTGCGGTCAAAGCTGTGGATACAATAAAAGTTGTTAAACAGGACGGGGAGATTATTAATACTCCTGATAGAGACACTCTCTGGGCTGTTCAGACGCCTCAAATTTTTGATTATGAAATGATATTGGATGTGCATAAAAAACTTGAGGGACAGAGCTTTTCAGATGATGCAGGCATGGCGGAAGCATCAGGTATTAAGGTTTTTGTTTCAGAGGGCAGCTATTCTAATATTAAAATAACAACAAAAAAAGACATATTTCTTGCTCGTATGCTTTTTGAAGATGATGCGCAATAATTTGTGGTGCTAAGTTTTTATATATATAGCATTAGTCAAAAAAATGAGTTAAAATAATAAAATGGACAAGGTTTCAGATATCACAAAAATATTGGAGAAAAAGGCTGTTGAGAAAAATCTCAAAAGCTCTGAAACATCTGCAGCAAAAAATCAAAACGTGAATAAGGCTACAAACCCGATACTCAAAAAACTGGCCTGTTTTAAAAATGACAATCTGTCCAAAAAATTTGATATCAATGATTTAATATAGTAATTAAGATAATGTATTACCTTAAAAATACACTTTTTTTAGAGCTTACAAAAAACCAAAAAGCGTCACTTTTCAGTTTTATAAAAAGCTTTGTAAAAAAACACAATGCCAATAACCTGTCGGTTGATGATATACTTGAGCTTTTTATTGAAGATGAAAAATATTATTACGAGCAAAAAAATCCTCATTTTGAATGGATTATACAGGAATTTGATAAAGATAAATTCCTGAAAGAGCTAAAAATTTTGATTAAAGAAAATCTGAAACAGCTTGAGCTCAAAGAGGCGCAAAAACCTTTTTTGGAAAAACAAAAGGCATTGGCAAAAGAACAACGCAAAAAAGCGGCAGAGTTCAAACTTTCAAAAGAAGAACCAACTAAAAAGCAGCTGTATTATTATGACAAACTGTGCCAAAAATATAAATTGGATAAAAAAGATACAAACGGCTTGTCCAGATTGGATTTAAAAAACCTGATAGGAAAAATTATAGAAGATGAAAACCAACACACTAAAGAAAACGGATTTGATTAAAAGATATACTCAATGCGGTTTTAGCGTTGAAGAGGCTTCTGCCGAAATAGATTTTGCTATAGACATCCTGTGCGGTCTGACACCCAAAGATCTTATAATCGGTGTCATGCCTTCGCCAAAAGACCTGGAAAAACTGGATGCCATTGTTACACGACGGCTTACAACACGCGAGCCAATGGCACAGATTCTTGGCTATGCTTACTTTATGGGTAACAAGTTTGAAGTAACTAAAGATACCCTTATTCCTCGTCCGGAAACAGAGCTGCTTGTTAATAAGGCGGTGGAAATTATTAAAGCAAACGAATTAAAGCAGATAATGGATATAGGCACAGGCAGCGGCTGTATAGCCTGCATGATTGCAAAAAAAACAAATGCCCAGGTTCTTGGTGTTGATATTTCAAACGGTGCTTTAAAGGTCTCTTTGAATAATGCAATGCACCTTGACCTTATGAACAGAGCTCTTTTTCGAAAGTCCGACCTTTTTGCAAAAATTAGAGAAGAAGAAAAATTTGACATGATTGTCTCTAATCCGCCCTATATCCCACCTCATGTAAAAGAAACGCTCCAAATTGAAGTAAAAGATCACGAGCCATCGTCAGCTCTTTTTACAACTGATGAAGATGGGCTTGAGTTTTATGAAAAAATTTCAAATCAGGCATGCAGCTTTTTGAATAAAAACGGCTATTTGCTCTTTGAAGCCGGTGACGGGCAGGCGTTTATGATAAAAGATATTATGGAGAAAAACAATTTTTCAAATATAGAAATATTAAATGATGTGAGTGGTGTAAAACGCGTTGTAGTCGGGCGGTTTGCTTGATTTTATTTAGTGCTTGCATTTTCAATTAAGAGTGTGTATAATAATCTTATTAGGAATGATTCTTAATAAGATTATTTCTTAAGGTCCTTCTTAATGGTGAATTATGGTAAATATGAAAGAGGTTAATTATGGCAAAATTTGTATGTTCAGTATGCGGATACGTACACGAAGGCGACGCTGCACCGGCTAAATGCCCTATGTGTGGTGTTGGTCCTGAAAAATTTAATAAAGTAGAAGAAGGCGCAGGAGCAATCGGCTGGGCTGATGAGCACAGAATCGGTGTAGGCGCTGATGTTGATGCAGAAGTTAAACAAGGCTTAAAAGATCACTTCCTGGGCGAATGCACAGAAGTAGGTATGTACCTTGCTATGAGCAGACAAGCTGATAGAGAAGGCTATCCTGAAGTTGCTGAAGCATATAAAAGAATTGCTTGGGAAGAAGCAGAACACGCTGCTAAGTTTGCTGAGCTGCTTGGTGAAGTTGTTACAAATTCTACTAAAAAGAACCTTGAAATGCGTGTAGAAGCTGAATCAGGCGCTTGTGCAGCTAAAAAAGCTATTGCTTCAAGAGCTAAAGAACTCAACCTTGATGCTATTCATGACACAGTACACGAAATGTGCAAAGACGAAGCTCGTCACGGTCAAGCATTCCAGGGCTTATTAAAAAGATACTTCGGTTAATATCCGATAAAAATAGTAAAAAAAATACCTGAACTGTTAAGTTCAGGTATTTTAGTTTTAAAAAGAAAAACTATTTTTTAGCAGCTACTTTGCCGTCAACAGCTTCTTTGAATTTTTTACCAGCAGAGAAAGCAGGAACTGTTTTAGCAGCGATTTTGATTTCTTTACCAGTTTGAGGGTTGCGGCCTGTTCTAGCAGCTCTTTTTCTAGCTTCAAAAGTACCGAAGCCTACTAAAGTAACTTTTTTACCTTTAGCAACTGTTTTTTCAATTGTTTCCATCAAAGCATTGATGATTTCAGCTGTTTCTTTTTGAGTAACTTTAGATTTTTTAGAAACTTCTTGTACTAATTCTTCTTTGTTCATAGTATGTAAACCCCTTTTCTTAAAATGTACATTCTTAATTATATTGGAATACAAAATTATAGCAAGTACTTTTTTGCCTTTTTTTTCATCTGTTTGTTGGTTTTTTTTTAATTCAAAATGTAATAAAGCCTTTACTTTGGCGTTCAAAGCACATAAAATATTAATATTGTCGACAAAAAAAGGGTATGAAGATGATACGAACACAGGCATTTTCACTGGCAGAAGCTCTAATTACATTATTAATTGTCTGCATCATTGCTATTGCAACAGTGCCTGTAATCACAAAAAAGTCTCGTCCTAATCCTTCAAAAGTTATCTGGGTGGCTGATACTATGGTAAAAACTGCTGTTACCCCTTCTGCTCAAAGAGATATCAAACTGGGTGATGCAACAGGGCATGTTAAGCAGGGCATTGTTATAACAGGTACTATGTATTTTAAAGACCGCAATGGCAAAGTAATAGGCTGGATATCAGAAGACGGCAATACGTCTTTTGCACAGGGCAATGATTATGATTTCAATGCAATGTCACAACGGCAAGAAACATTAATGAATCTATTGCAGACTTTGGCAGCACAGCTTAACAGCATGCAAGACCCTTCCCGGCAGCAGAATGAGTCTTTTTCTAATGCGTCTTCTCAAAGGCTATCAAAAATCAGACAGGCAAGAGAATCCAGACAGAAAAATAAATTGAGGAATGATAACTACTCTGACAATTCGTCTGGACGCAGCACTCAGACCGATACAGAACAAATACAACAACAACTCAATTCACTTATGGAATTATTAAATACACAGCAAAGATAAGGATAAAAAGATGATTAAACCCTGGAATGAATATTTTTTGGAAATAGCAAAAACCTGCTCATGCCGCTCAAATTGTTTTAGAGCAAAGGTGGGTGCAGTTATTGTTGGAGAAGACAAAAAAATAAAAGCAACAGGTTACAACGGCACACCCTCAAAGGTTACCTCTTGCTACGAAATTGGCAAATGTTACCGTATAGAAAACAATATTCCATCCGGTACAAGATATGAAACGTGCCGCAGTATCCATGCTGAGCAAAATGCAATTATACAAGCGGGTCAAGATAGATGCAAAGACGCTACAATGTATATTTACGGTCACAACTTCATTTGTATTTTGTGCAAAAGATTCATTGTGCAGGCAGGTATAAAAGATGTTTATCTGCAAAAAGATGAAAACTCTCCTGTAGAATATGTTACTGTGGAGCAAATAAGGCAGGAGCTTGATGCAGATAGACCTTAAACTGTGTTATTCTTTTATTAAGATTAGATTTTAAAGGATAAAAATATGTCTATAAAGAAAATAGTTAAATATGGTGATGAAACCTTACGAAGAAAGTCTAAAGAAGTCTCAAAGGTTTCTAAAAAAATAACTCTTGTTCATGACCTTTTGGATACAATGTATGCACAAAACGGTGTTGGGCTTGCTGCTCCGCAAATTGGAGAAAACCTCAGAGTATTTGTTATTGATGTTTCTACAGGCAACGAGCCGTTAAACCCTATGGTGTTTATTAATCCTAAAATCATTAAAAAATCTGGTGCTTGCAGCAGCTATGAAGGTTGCTTGAGCTTTCCGGAGGCATATACCGATGTAAAAAGATATGCAGATGTTACGGTAAAAGCTCTTAATATCCACGGAAAACCTTTTATTGTTGAAGGAAAAGAAGGAAGCCTTCTTGCAAGAGCTATACAACACGAGTTTGACCATCTGGACGGAATACTGTTTATTGACCACTGCAGAAATAGATTTGAAGCAGATAGAATTCTGACAGAAAAAGGATTGTCTCCTGTTGAGGCTGACAAAATACTCAATGAACCTGAACTGGACAAAGCATTGGAATCTGTGCCCGCAAACCCTGGTGAGACAGTTGTACCGGAGGGCTGTGAGGGTGATTAACGCTGTATATATGGCAACACCTGAGATTGCCGTAAACTGTCTTCAAAAACTCTTGAATTTTAATGATTTGAACATACAGGCTGTTGTTACACAACCTGACAGACCCTGTGGAAGAGGAAAGAAACTTACTGCCCCGCCGGTAAAAGATTTTGCATTGGCTCATAATATTGAGGTTTTGCAAACAGAATCTTTAAAAAATGATGAGGCATTGAAGTCAAAGCTTAGAGAATTGAATCCTGATTTTTTCATTACATTTGCATTTGGCCAGCTTTTGACAGAAGAGATTCTTGCTATTCCAAAGATTGCTACTATAAATCTGCATGCTTCACTGCTTCCGGAATACAGAGGTGCCAATCCTATTCAGCGTGCAATATACGATGGTAAAGAAGAAACAGGCATCACAACTATGTTAACAGTACTAGCACTTGATGCAGGTGATATCTGTATTCAGGAAAAAATAAAAATTACACCTGATATGACAGATAAAGAGCTTATGGAAATAATAAGCGACAAGGCTCCGTTTATTATGTATCCGACGATTAAACAGCTTTATAACAAAATGCTTACACCCAAAAAACAAGATGAGAGCCTTGTTACTATTGCAAAGAAATTTAAAAAAGAAGACGCTCTGCTGGATTGGAACCGCTCGGCTCAGGAATTGCACAACCATGTACGTTCTATGACCACTTGGCCTTGTGCTTGCAGCTCTATTGACGGAAAGAACATAAAAATTCTTAAAACCACTGTTCTGGAAAATGAATGTGTTAACGATAATCCCGGTGAAATTGTAAAAATTTCCAAAGATGGGATTGCGGTTGCTGCCAAAAAAGGTATACTGTTAATAACAGAATTGAAACCCGAAGGAAAACCAAAAATGGATGCGTATGCTTGGACCAACGGGGTTCAGCTTAAAGTAAGCGATATGTTTAAGTAAGGAGTAATTTTATGTTCTCAAGAGGCATAAGAGGTGCTATTACAATTGAAGAAGATAATCAGGAAATGCTCGAACAAGCAACTATTGAGCTTTACTCCAAGATGATTGACTTAAATGGTATAAAAACCGAAGATATCTCGCATATTATCTTTACTTTAACAAAAGATATCAAATCTGCATTCCCTGCAAAGTTTGTGCGTCGCAATTTTGATGTTCAGTATGTACCTTTCATTTGTGTTAATGAAATGGACATAGAACCAAGTTTAAAACACTGTTTGCGAGTCTTAATGGTTGTAAACACTGACAAAAAGCAGAATGAAATAAAGCATGTTTATCTGGGTGGAGCAAAAATCTTGCGCTCTGACCTGGTTAGTGAATAAAAAAATACTTTAGGCTATTAAAATCCCAATGACCATTGGAATTGTTTTTGTGATGCCTGTGCCACTTTATCAAGTGCTGTATTTCTAACAGGAGCTGTTGCAGGTGCATCTTTTACTTCAATTACATTTTTTGCTTTTTGAAGCAGGTGCTGTTTTTGCATAGCTTTATCAACATTGTAATAAGATTTTAAATAATCAAGTTTGTTTTGGAGCTCAACATTTTCGTCATTAAGAGCAAGTGCCTGTTTTCTGTATTTGTTCAACGTAATTTCACTGGCAGTTACAAAATAATAGCTGACTGCCGAAGTTAAAATAAATAAAATAAGTATTGAGCACAATGATCTGTTCACTCGTGTAATTGCCATTTCTTTATAAGTTTTGTGGGTGGGGAAGTATCCGTCTATTACGGGTGTTTTAATAGGGTTTTGAACATTTGTATAATGATTGTTGTAGTTATTATATTGATTGCGCTTATCAATTACAGGTCTTGTCAATTTAGTTCTCCCATGACGAAATTTTCTTAGCTACCCTCAATTTTGCAGATCTTGACGGAGGGTTCTCCTTAGTCTCTAATTCTGTTGCCGTTATCGGTTTTTTGTTAATTAACTCAAGCATTGGAGGCTTGCAGTGACAAACCGGGTCTGTCGGTTTGCAGCGACATTTTGACGCATAATACTTGAAGCATTGTTTAACAAGTCTATCTTCTAAAGAGTGAAAACTTATTACACTAATTATAGCATCAACAGATAATAAAGTAAGCACTTCGTTTAGTGTATTTTTAATATTTTGTAATTCTTGGTTTACTTCTATGCGAATTGCTTGAAACGTGCGGGTTGCGGGGTGAATTTTTTCTTTTGTTTTGGGAACGGCATTTTTTATAATTTGTGCCAATTCGCCCGTCGTTTCTATGTTTTTACTCTGTCGGTAGTTTATAATATTTTTTACAATTCTTTTTGTAAATTTTTCTTCACCATATTCGCTAATGATTCTAATCAGGTCATCTTCGCTGTAACCATTGACTATGTCATAAGCACTAACATCTGCATCTCTGTCAAAACGCATATCCAGAGGGGCGTCTTTCATAAAGCTGAATCCTCGTTCTTGCTTTGTGAGTTGATGATAGGACGCGCCAAGGTCAAAAACAATTCCCCCGGTGATTTCTTTTATGCCTAAATTTTGTAAAACTTTCTTAATATTGGAGTAAGACTCTTTTACTATTGTTAAATTTTTGTAATCCTTTAATCTTTTTTTAGAAGAAGCGATTGCATCATCATCTATATCAAATGCAATGAGCTGTCCGTCAGGTTGAATTTTTTTTAAAATAAGTTCACTGTGGCCCCCACCCCCAAGCGTTGCATCCACATAAATTTTGCCTGGTACACAATTGAGCGCATCAACAGCTTCGTGAGCCATTACTGTATAATGTTCAAATTCAGGGTCTTTATATTTTCCTTCCATTTTCTTATTTTATATTAAATATAAACAAATGATAAATTATATAAAAATTAAGAGCTGCATGGCATCTGTTAATTGATTTCAGGAGTTATGAAAAAGTCGTTGTTAAAGTAGTCTATTTCATCGTTTGAAGCTTGATTGCTGCCTGTTATTGCTGTAGCGGCAGGCATTAATCCTTTTTTGCCTATAGAATATGCAAGTGCTTTTTTTATCGGGCTTTTTGATTTCGAATTTTTTGCATCTATTGCTTCCAATTGTTCTTGCGTTTTTGCTGTTAGGGGTACGCCGACAACTTTTCTTGAAAGTGAATCATTAATGGAAGATGTTAATGCTGTCAAAGTAAATGCACCGCCAAGGCTGGAGTTGCAAAGTTTTGAAAGCAGGTTGTGAACAAATGCCATTATGTAAGCAGATACACTGATTCTTGAAATTTCCTGTGCAGCTCTGTTTTTAGCACTCTTGTTCGCATCTTTTTTGTTGTCATTGCTGTATTGCATAGTCAGGTTGTATGCGTCAGTGACGAGAAATAGAGTGGTGATAGCACGCGAAAGGTTTATGTTTGCCTGTGCAAAGGTGTTGCCGTCATATTCAAGCTGTTTTGCTCCGTCTGCTCTCATTACCGATTCTTTAAATATTTTTTCAACCTTAGCTATGTCTTGCTGCGCCAGAGTTCCGTCAGGCTGTATTGTAATTTTTTCTTTTAACAGTTGTTTTTCAAGCCATAAAAGGATGTTTTTTGCCCCCTCTATTTCTTCTTGTTCTTTTTGGGATAAAGATATAAATTCCTTGTAGATTCTTACATCTTTGTCTTGTACTTTTGACATAGTCCAGGCTTTTTCTTTGAGTCTTTTTGCAAGAAAATCATTAAACTGTTTTAGTTTTTCTTTATCTTCTGCCTTGTTGCTTTTTCTCAGAGCTTCCAGTTCTTCTTTAAGCGGGTTGGTTTTGTTTCCTGTAATCATGTTGAAGAGTTTTTTGGTGCCTTTTGATGTTGATTTTGCAATGGTTTTTACAAAATTAACAGGAACAAGTATGCTTTTTGTCACTTTGCCCCATACTGTGTCTTTTGAACCTACCGGAATTTGCTCTAATGATTGGTTGTTGATAAGCTCCTCAAAGCTTTTAGGAAGGGCGGGTTCGTTTGTTTTGAAATATTCTGACTTTTTAAAGGCTGATAATATTGTTTCTTTAGTACGCTGTGCTGTTTGTTCATCAGCTTTTTCCAGTACATGTATTATTTGGTTAAGCTTTTGACGCTCGAACATCTTATCAACTTTAAAATAGCCTTTAAATGAAGGGGTGGAAGCATCTTTATCTTTGTTTGGCGAGTTGCCTGAAAAAGCACTGAATGTTTTTTCATTAGGCTTTGTTTTTTTGTAAGTTATTTTTTCGCTATCATCGGTTTTGGGAGCAACAGGTGCAGTATCTTTCTTTTTGACATTGGTCATAAGCCTTCCAATTGATGGAAGAATGCCTTTTTTCTGATACATTTCCTGCTCAAGGCGGTCAAGTGTCTCTTTATCAGAAGGCATAATGGGTTTGCCAACGAGTTTTCTGCCAAGTATTTCTGAAAAAGCTACCGTAGAACCTGAAACAAACATTGCCGTTGCAAGGCTTTTGTTTACTGCTGTTTCAAAAGTACCGACAAGAAGGTTCTGGATATACATGTTTAATCCGATTCTTGAAAATTCCTGTGCAATACGCGATTTTCTTTGTGCAGCGGCTTCGTGTTTGTCATCACTGTATCTCATTGTGGTGTTGTATGCGTCTGTACCAAGAAAATAAGAATACACAACACCGGAAATAAATCTGTTGCCTATCATCAGGGAGTTTGATGAGTATTTACCTTTATTGGGGTCAACAACTTTGTTTCTTCTCCTGTTGATTTTGCCTATCAAAACTTCATCAGGTATTATGAAATCATTGTTGGGGTGGAGCTTTGGCAGGCCGGTAGCAATTCTGTAATCTTTTTCCCAGATAAGATGAGCTTTCAACAACCCTTCGTATGCGGAAAAATCTTTTAAGATTTTTTCACGCTTTGCTCTTTCTGCTAGTTTTGGTGAATCTTTTGGCAAAACAAGCTTTTCTCCCCATCTGTACAGAGCCTTAAATGGTGAAGCTACCTGATTTGCAAACTTTAAAAGCACGGGTTTTTTAGGCAGTGAAGGCAGGCTGCCTCTGTCAAACTCCTGAATCATTTCTTGCGTAATACCGTTTGCTTTTTGAAATTCTTTGTTCTCTTTTATGTATTTGACGTAGTTATTTCTTATCTCTTGATAATATACAGCCTGTTTTTTGCTAATCGATTCAAGCGTTGTAATTACTTTATTAGCGTGTTTTTCGGGGATGATTTTTATAACAGGGCGGAATGCATTTTTTGCAGTCGAAATGTTAAAACCCTTGAAAGAAACTTGCGCGTGTGCGCTTTCTTGCAAGGGTTTTGATATAGAGCTATTTTGTATTTGACTTTGTTGTAGTTTACCCAGATGGAGCGAACTTTCTGCCGCGGAATATTGGCGGAATTCCTTTCGCTTCAGACCGTATTGATGTTTTGTGTCAATTTGTCCGATTTTTATCACTTTAGTCAAATACCTTTGAGACTATTATCTTAACCCGCTAAAAATATTTTTTAAAGGGCATGTTAACAGAAGTTTTCTGTCCAATAGTTTTAAAACCTCTAAAAATATTTTTTGCTAGTTAAAATATTTCTTCTAAACAAAAGTTAACTATTCTTAAACAAGTTTTTGAAAAAGTTACTTTTAGATGGGTCTTCTTTAATACCTTCTCTCATTGCAGCAAGGAGATCATCAAGAGTTTTGATTCCTGATGCAGGTGCAAATCTTGATGTATTTGTATTAAAAGCCTCAAGGTATGTTCTTGCTTTAGGGTTCAATGATATTTCTTTGAAAATTTCCAGCAGAGTTTTTATAGGAGCTGCTTCAGGTTTATTTTCGAAGTTGATATTGCGTTCTACAAAGCCCAATACTTTTTTTCTGTAAGGAGCGTTTTGACGGGTTGTGGTGTTATAAATAAATTCTATAGCTTTGTCATCCCCACCAAGTTCGGCAAGTTCATTTTTGCTTATTGATGCATAGGCTCTTGCCGTTTTGTGTAAAACTTCAAATTTTTCTTCTGTATAGTTCTTTAGCAGCTTATCTGTATCAAGCTGTTCTATAACATGGTAGCGTTCTTTTAAGTCAAACAGTTTATTCATTGCTACAAAATATTTTTTATCATATCCCTGCTCTATTTTTTGTTCCAGACCCTGTACTGCATCATCTTGATTTATATGAAGTTTAAGGTATGGTTTGTAGTCATTGTAGTTTTTGTTTATCTGTTTGGACAACGGACTTTTTAAAAAGTTTTCAAGTTTTTCATAAGAAAGCTGCGGGTATTCTGTGAGGAGTTTTTGTGCAAGCTTAAGGTTGTGCGGGTTATCCTTAGTCAAATCTACGATATTTTCCATTTGTTCAAAATTGTATTGGCCATTTATCAGTTTTTTATGTAAATCACCCGGGTTTTTCACTTTGTCATATATTCTAAAAACAATATTTTTGTTAAGTTTTAGCTTTTCTGCACCTTCTTTTTGTATATCGTAATAATATTTTTCTGATAAATCGAACATAAAGTCCATTTTGTAGCGTTTAAATGCAGTAGTGTATTTGCTTAATCCCTTTGATACGTTAAGAAAATAAGAAACGTTGTTTTTAAACCTGTGATTACTGATTTTAGGGTTTTTCATATGCAATGCATATTGTATTATGTCAGTTCTGCCTTTGAATGCAGGATTTTGCTGTGTTTTAGTATTTTGCATAGCAAAATTTTGCACGGGGCTTTGCAGGTTAATTTTGTTAATTGTCATGTAATGGCCTCTCTTTATTAATGTTTCGTATGACTAATATAAAACGCTAAATATTATTTTTTGATAGTTATTTAAACACTTTTAATAATTCTTAGCAAAAAAAGACAGCCCTCTAAAAGGGCTGTCTTTTTATATTTTTTGAGTTTAGGTATCAATGTTTTGTGCAAATACAGCATTTGTTTCAATAAAGTCTCTTCTGGGCTCTACCTTGTCACCCATAAGAATATCAAATAACTGGTCGCAAAGCATTGCATCTTCTACATTTACCTTAAGCAGTGTTCTTGTTGCCGGGTCCATTGTTGTTTCCCACAGCTGTTGCGGCATCATTTCACCAAGACCTTTGAATCGTTGAAGTGTAAGACCTTTTTTACCTCTTTCTTCAACAACTCTTTGCAGTTCTGCAAAAGCTGTGATTTGAAGCTCTTCTGACCCTGTATCAAGCACAAGCACTTTTTCTTCTTCTATCAAATAGCTTCTGATTGCAGGATAAGCATTTTTTACTCTCTGGAATTCGTTTGATTTGATAAGAATTGAAGTAAGCAGTACCTGTTCTGTCTCTCTTTCAAGGTGGAGATTCAGATTATACTTTTGAGTTTCTGTATTGAATTTGAGCTCAACTCTGTAGTTTTTAGCTTCTTCAATGCCGTAATTCTCTGCGTGGTCAACAAGATAGTGGTTGATGTATGCAGTGTGTTTTTGCATTGTCTCTTGATTATCAAAGTCTTCAGGTTCGATATTTGAACGTATTAAAGCCCTCATAACAACAGACGGAATTGCATTAATCAACGGGTTATTGAATGAGTGATAGAATGTTGACATATTGGCAAGCAATTCTACAAGCTCTGCTCCTGTTGCGCTTTTTGATTTGTCTTTGTTATAAAGAGTTAAATCTTTGATACCGCGCTCTCTGAGCATTTTGTCAAGCGCTCTGTCATCGTAGAGGTATTCAGCCTGTTTGCCGATTGTAATTTTGTACAAAGGCGGCTGTGCAATGAAGACGTGGCCATTATCCAAAAGCGGTTTTGCATATCTAAAGAAGAATGTCAATAATAGTGTTCTGATGTGAGCACCGTCAACATCGGCATCGGTCATGATAATGATTTTGTGGTAACGGAGTTTTTCAATATCAACATCATCTTCGTTTTTGCTTATGTTAATACCAAGCGCCTGAACCATTGACTTGATTTCGTTGTTTGCATACATTTTATCAAGGCGTGCACGTTCTACGTTAAGAATTTTACCTCTTAATGGCAGAATTGCCTGAAACATTCTGTTTCTTCCCTGTTTAGCCGAGCCGCCCGCAGAATCACCCTCTACTATGTAGAGTTCACATTTTTCAGGCTCTCTGTTGGAACAATCTGCAAGTTTGCCGGGAAGTGTTGATGTTTCAAGAGCAGATTTGCGTCTGGTCAGCTCTCTCGCTTTTCTTGCAGCTTCTCTTGCTCTTTGTGCCTGCAATGTTTTTTCAATGATGATTTTACCGTATTTGGGGTTAAACTCAAGCCACTCTTGCAATTTGTCTCTAATAGCATCTTGCACTGCTGCTGTTGCTTCAGAGCTGCCGAGTTTGTCTTTTGTCTGACCTTCAAACTCGGGGTTGGGGAGTTTAACTGATACGATTGCTGTCAAACCTTCTCTTACATCATCACCGGAGAGGTTTGCTTCAGATTCTTTTAAAAGTTTGTTTTTTCTTGCGTAATCATTTAATACACGAGTGATACCGTTTCTAAAACCTGTAAGGTGAGTACCGCCGCCGTGAGTATTGATATTATTTGCAAAGCTCAATACTGATTCATTGTAGGCATCTGTGTATTGCATAGCAATTTCAACCTGCATATTGTCAACGGCTTTGTCTATGTAAATAGGCTGTTCAAACAATACTGTTTTATTTTTGTTTAAAAACTCAACATAGCTTCCGATACCGCCTTCAAAGTGGAAATCGTGTTCTGTTTTTGTTTCGGCATCAATATATCTGATTTTGAGGCCTTTGTTTAAGAATGCCATTTCTCTTAAACGATTGGCAATAACATCTCTGTCAATGTGAGTAGTTTCTGTAAAAATTTCAGGATCAGGCCAGAAAGTTGTTTTTGTACCGGTTTTGTCTGTTTCTCTGATTTTTTCAACAGGAGCTGTCGGTTCCCCTCTAAGGTATTCCTGGCGCCATACATAGCCCTGTCTTGAAACTTCTACAACATATTTTTCGGATAATGCGTTTACAACAGAAGCACCAACGCCGTGAAGACCGCCGGATACTTTGTAGCCGCCATCTCCAAATTTACCTCCGGCATGAAGTACTGTGTGTACAATTTCCAATGCTGACTTGCCAGAATCAGGTTTAATATCAACAGGAATACCACGACCGTTATCTTCAACGGTAACACTTTCATCAGTATTGATTGTCACGGTAATCTGTGTACAATAACCTGCCAGAGATTCGTCAATAGAGTTGTCTACAATTTCATAAATACAGTGGTGCAAACCTCTTTGAGAAGTTGAACCGATATACATACCGGGTCTCATTCTGACGGCTTCTAACCCTTCCAAAACCCTAATATTATCAGCACCGTAATTTGTTTCTGTTGCCATGCTTAATTATTCCCCAATTAGTCTTAAATTCTATCTTTACCAATATTTTACAACAAACAAAGTCATTTAACCAGTTTGTTAAGTTCGTACGATAAAATGTGTTTTATTTCAAAACAACAATCGGAAGATTTTCTTCGTGTGCTTTTTTTAGATATTCATCGGGAAGATTTGAAAGATCTTTTGTGTAAATAGCTGTGATTTCAGGATTGCTGACAAGAACCTCATTCCACCATTTGTCGTTTCTCAAAAGAGCGGAATTTGTGCCTCTTTGTGCATTTTTTCTTGCAAGCAGTTCTTTATAAGCGTCTGCAAACTCCGGATCCGTTTGGCTTAACAGCTCCATTGTGAGGGGCTGCCCCTGTGTTTTGGCTTTTATATTATCAAGACGTTTTATATATTCTTCATTTGAGAGTCCTCTTATAGCTTTTATGTTATCAGATACCATTGCTCTGTGTTGTGCTTTTTCTCCTTTGCCTCTAAGTGCATTGTAGCCTCTGTCTCTATAGTATTCGACAAGCATATCCGGAATATTTTTGGATAAAGAAAACATGTCATGTCCGTATGCAGCGTATTGATGTTCCGGTGCAACATTGAAAATAAATCCAGTATCCTTTGCTGCTGCATAGCTGTCTTTTCCGATGTAGCTGGTGCAAATGACTTTGTCATCTTCAAGTGTTTTAAAGGCATCAAAATTTGAGAATTTCATTTCTCTTGGTGTATTTGAAGACGATGCAAAGGAGACTTCTGGTGTATGAATAAAGGCATAAAAATTTTTTATGTCAGAGGCATTAACAACTTTTACGTTATAATCTTTAATAGTCTGAATTTTGGCTTTTTGGTAAAGCTCGGACTGAGATGTTTGAGGGAGTATAAAATCTTCTGATTTGATTTCTTTGATTCTGTTTTCTAACATTTTGTCAAAATTTCTTGTCAGGCCGTCAGCCTCTTTTGAGCTGTAGAGCATTTGCGCAAGCTCAAATGTATTGCCTTCTTTCAATTTGAATGCCATCAGGTCAAATTTGTTGGCTCTGTCATTACCTTTGATAATCTGCCCGCGTGTAGGAATAATTGTTTCTCTTTTTTCAGTGTTCATAAATTTTTCTACTATATCTGAGCTTTCTATAACTTTATACAATTTGACAGCTTCAGCCTCAGACAAGCCTAACTTTTGACCGATAAAGAACCCGTCAAATGCACAACCCTGTATAGAGCCGGATGTATTGTCCGTATTGTGAAGTAAAACTGCCATTGTCAGGACTTTTTTGTCTGAATCTGAAAGTGCATCAAAGTTTGGTTTTTGAACAACTTTTTGAAGTGTTTTGACTGTTGTTACAGGTAAGTTTGAGCCATCTATTTGTCTGAAAATTTCAGGCATAAGTTTTGATATATCTTTCAAGTCATTGGTAAGTTGAGGATAGTCCTTTACCGTTATAAAATTGTTGTTTGTATAATCATTGACAAGAGGTTTCATACGATTTAAAACATCTATTGTATTTGAATCGGTAATATCAGCAAGCGAGAGATCTTTTGCTCTTGTATCGGGGTATCCTAAAAGCTTTCCATCTTTTATATTAAACCCATAGTAATCGTATATTTTCAATTTTTCTTCTTTATTCAAAGATGAACACATCTTTTCAACTTGAGATACAAAATTCTTTTGTGAAAGTTGGAGATTAATTTGCTCAAGGTCAGACAAATCAGTATTTTTAAGAGTATTTGTCAAAGAATTCAAATTTTTGTCAAAGACATTGATATCATTTTTTGCCAGCGGTTCAAAACGGATGTTCATGCTTTGAGAGACTTGTTTGATAGTTTTTATATAGCTTTCTGCTGTGTTGGGGAGTATTTTTATCAACCCGGAAACATTTTTTGTATCCAGTAAATCAGTATTGCATTTCAAAAGGCAGGATAAAAAGTCTCTTTTTTGCTCTAAAGACATTTCTCTGACAGAATCAAAATCTTTGAAGGGCAAAGCTGCATCAATGACTTTTATATCCGCAGCCGTGATATCTTCCGGTTTTATATTTTCGCGTATAAATTTGTGTGCATCATCAGACACTCCAACCATTTGTACCAGTTCATAGCTTCGATATCCTTCGGAGTGAATCTGTTTCAGCCTATTTAAATCAATATCAATGTTTCCGTCAATAGCTAGAGAAGGTACTGACAGTTTATGAAGCACAATTGCCTTGTCAATAATATTATTGTCAATTGTGCCATCTTCAAGTGTACACTTGTTGAATAATCTTTCATAGTTTGAAGAGCTGTCAAAAAGGTATTTAGCAGGGCACACACCGTTTTCGGCAAGTTTTAGCGCTGCATCAAGTCTGTGAGGATTTCGATAAAAATCCGTTGATGATTCAAGAATATCTATAGATTGGTTTATTGTTTGCTTATTTATAAACTCAGGATTATTCTTTGCAATTCTTTTGAAACGTTCAGCGGCTTCATCAAAAGAAATCTCTTTCGAATATGCATTAATATTTCTCATATTTGGTATTAATCGTTGTGTTATAAACAATGGATAACCGCTGTTTGTAAGTTCATCAACTGTATTTAATAATTTTTTATCAATTGTTCCGTCAGCTTTTTTGCAGTTGTCGATATTTTTATTGATATATTCCCAAAATTCGCCTTGTTTTCTATAACTCAGAGCTTTCTCAAAAGTCTGTTTATCAAAATTGCCATTGTTATCTGTACAATGGCTCTTGAGCAAAGTAAGATTTGCAGAGTATCTTCCGTTCTTTTCTATTGCATCAAGCACCATATCAGTACTGTTATCGTACTGTGCATAAGATTTTAGAGTTTCTATATTGGTTGTTCCATCGTAATTTTTTGCTGCATACAGTAAATCGGATATAATAAATCCGTTCACTCCTTTTTGATGCAATGAAGAGGCTCCTTTCATCAGATCAGTATCGTTGCCGATTGCTCTAATAATATCTTTTAAGGTCTCCTTATTCATTGCGTTTTTGGAGTTGTCAAAAAGGGAATATATTGCGTCAACTCCTTCGTCTGTTTTAGCTATGCTTGTCAAATACCAGTGGTCATCAAGCTCTGTAAATTTGTTCACAAAGTTCACATAGTTTTCAATGTCATCAGGAGTTTTTACATATTTTTCCAGAGTGTTTTTAATCAGACCTCTTTTATATGCAAATCTCTGCCCGGATGGGTCAGCTTCTTCAAGAAGTTTCAATACAGCTTGCAGTTGTTCTTGTGTTTTTACTGATGAGGAGACATCAACAAGAGCATAGCTTTCATTTCCAACCCACGATTTATCTTTGTTGTTTACATAGGGCAAACCTTTTTCATAAAGCTCATACAAAAGCGGATTTTTCTTTATCTCACTTATAATGTTTTTATACTGATAATCTGCTCCTCCGGAACGGCCATAGCCTTTTTTCATAAGCATTGCCATAATTTCCGCATCTTTTATGTCTGTAAGATATTGGAAATTTTCTCTGATATCATAATTTAATTCTGAATTTTTGAAGAGTATCGAGGCTTTTTGATAGTCCTCTTTTGTTTTTAGGCTATCAATAAAACGTCGAATTTCAAGATCCAGTCCTGAATTTGCTTTTGGATTATGTCCCTGTGATGCAATTTGTTTTAGAAGTTCGGATTTTGTGGAGGCAATTTTTTCATCATTAACAAAAACATCATTTTTTTTGAATACATTTTTGTATTTAACTGTTCTTATATTTCCGTCTTGCTTTGTTTCTTTGACAGCCTGCCCGAAGAGATAACCCATAAGAGTATTCTCATCCGCATTATTCAGAATCTCTTTTCCAGTAGTATCTTTAAGAGAAAATGAACCGTCAGAGTTTTTTATCACAGTCAATTCTTGAAGGTTTTTCTTTAAGCCTTTGGACAAAATACCTCCGGCAAACATCATGCCAAAGTTCAAGCCTCCGTTTTGTTTAAGAGATTCAATAAAGGATAAGTCACTTGTCATTCTGTCAAACAGTACATCAGCAGTGGTCTCTGTAGTTGCTGCCATGGTCTTTGAAACGATATTAGAAAAAACAGCCGGGTTTTTTGAAAGTACTTTTTCCACAGCTTGCCCCAAGGGCCCAGAAGCATAGGCACCAAAACTTCCATAAAGCATTCCGTTTTTGAATTTTTCCTTTATTGCATCAATATTTTCGTCGGTAAAACCAGCCTCGCTTGTTGCCGCATTAAGCGTTTCCAGAGTAGCAGGAGCAGCTCCCATTGTAAAAGTCATTGCGGCTTTAACTCCTTGAGGGCCAAGTTTTTGTGCTGTTGCTTTGACAGCGGAAGACCCAGGAAGAAGAAGGGATGTTGCAATGGTTAACCCTATTTCAGTATACGCAGCTTGTGTTTTTGCGTTTTCGACAAAGTTTTTTGCGGCTGTTTTTGCGTCTTTTCTTCCGATTACACGCTGGCAAGCAGAGTTAAATTCGTTTGTATATAAGGCGTAGTCTTTTCCGTTTAATTCTTTTTCATATGCGGTTTTCATTTGAGTTTCTAGGCTTGAAACAATGTTGGGATAATCTTTTACAATTTCATCTCTGCTGGAATAATCAGCATTGAGCTTTTGCATATACGTATTGAGAAGCTCCTTATCTCCGTTGCAAAAATTGAGCATAATCTCGCCGAATTTTTGATTGGAAGAGGTTTTTGGCGGAGTCAATGCTGCAAGAGCCGAACCTTTAAGGTTTTTTCGTGCCTGATTGTACTCTTGTTCTTCTCTAATTATGTTTTTGAGCTCTTTTAAACCTTGAGAAAGCTGTTGATACTTTTCATGGTGCGCAGTTATGCGTGTATATTCCTCTGCTTTATTTTTTAGGGCTTCTACGTTTTTATGGCTATATGGCACGCCGTATTTTCTTTCAATCATAGATTCAAATACAGCAGGGCGTTTGTTGGCAATGTCTTTAAGCTTTTTTGATTCTTTTTGTTCTTCACTCAACCGATTTTGCAGCGCTATACGGTCTTCTTGTCCTGTCAAAACTTTAAAACCGTTGACTGCACGGTCAGTAATATTGGCCCAGCCTACATTTTTGTTATAATCTGTGATTTCAGTAAGTCCGGCAGTGCTGGAATCGTATAAAAAATCACCAAGAAATCTGTCGAGTTCCTTTTGTTGAGTAGATGTATAAACCTTTTCGTTTGAAGAGGAGGAAGAAAAGTCAGTGTCTTGGAAAGCGATAATCTCAGGGTTGAACATTTTGATGTTTTTGTCCCAATTGTTATAGTCAAGGGATAAAAAAACACCGGTAGATGTTTTATCGAATTCTTTGGAATTAGAAAGGATTTTTGTCAATTCTGCATTAGAAAGCTTCTCGAGCTCAGCACGTTTTTCTTGCTCAGCCTGACCGTTTAAGCCCATGGCCTTAATTATTTGATTAACTATTATCGGATCTGCCATTTTTGCCCTGTTTATTCCGCTTCCAATTGGTATATCGGAAATTCAGGCAAAATAATTTAATATATTGGTGAAATTGTTACATAACTTTATAAGTTAATGACAAAAGCTTACGTCGCCGATGTCTGAACATTTTGCATTATAATCACCGTATCCGCCTTTGACTTTTCTTACTCTTGTATAATTCAATGTGTTATATCTAAAAGGCACTGTATTAGCTTGAGTATAGCTTTGTGCAGAATAAGATGTGTCTTTTGATACTCTCTCTTTTTTGTTATTTGCGTACCAGGCTGATGAACTGTATGCAGACGAGCTGTACGATGATGTTGATTTGCCGGAAGAAACATTTGTCATTTGTTTCCAGTTTCCGGAATAGTTGCCGCTTTCGTCAAACATCGATGCGGCATTTGCTTGCATGGTAAATGCACAAAATATTAATGCAGTTAATAATAGATTTGTTTTCATAAAGAAATTATAACATATTTCTTACCCGTCAAATAAATACCATCCTCCATAGCCTACCACACTAGCATCGTCGTGGTTTTTTGCTGCACTGTTTGCGAGTTTTACTCTTTTAAGAGAATAACCTCTGGATACAGCGAATTCTGTGAGCGCCATTATTGCTTTACTGCCGCAAGCCTGAGAAGGTAGAAGGTTTTTTATATCACCGCTTTCAATTAATCTTGCAGTGTATTCATCAAGTTTTTCGGCAATTTCTCTGGGATAATAATGACTGAGATCAGATGATACAATAAAAGCGTTTGTCTTCTCGTCAAAATAATTTTCTATTATTTTTTGCAATACACAATGTTTGCGTACGTTATACACTATGGGAATTATTCTCGCTTCTGGCAGAAGTTTTTGGATAAAAGGAAGCAGAACCTCGATTCCGTATTCTTTCTCAAAAGCTGCGTTATCAATAAAAACTTCGGGGAAGTTTAAAAGACTGTTATTAAGCAAACTATTTACGCTTATTTGCCCGAGCGGGGTTGAAAATTTTAGTGTATTACAAATAACAATACCCTTAATCTCCATATAATGAGCAGGTGCAAGTATAAAAATGTTTTTCAAATGCCTGTCTAGGTATTTGAATGTATCAGCCGCAAGCTGGCCGCAATAAAAATAACCAGAATGCGGTACAATCAGCCCGCGAGCTTTGACAGCTGTCTCAAAATGCGTGTTGTGAAGCATTTTTTCTAATTGGTTTTCAAGCTCTACCGTGTCTTTAGGGTAAAATTTGCCGTCAAAATCAGGATTTTTAATTGTTAGCATTCAATGCTCCTCACATATTTTACAATGGGATTATAAGCCACATTTTATTTTGTTATAATAGCCTTACAGACAATTCAGAAAGAGGGTTTTAATGTTAAAGCTTGAGCCTGTTGAGATTCAAAATTTTAAAGATGTATATGAAGATATGCTTGAACAGTTTCCTGCATGTGAAATGAAAGACTATAACACCTTTATTAATCTTTTTGAACAGGGGCAGTATAAACTTTTGAGCGTTGTAGACGATAATGTGCGCATAGGTTATTTGCTCCTTTATGAATCTTCTGTGGAAAATGTTTTGTGGCTCGATTACATTGCCGTGTTCAGGCAATACCAATCTAAGGGATACGGCCGTATGATTTTTGACAGCTTGATAAATCAATTTAATACTTACAAAGGTATTTATCTTGAGGTTGAAAAAGCGGATGAATCTGTTATTAATACAATCAGGAGAATAAAGTTTTATAAATCACTTGGTGCAAAAAAACTGGATATAAATTATTTTTATCCTAACAAGGACGGGTGTATTGAATTGGATTTATATTTTCTTCCGTTTTGCAAAGCAGAATTGCCTTTAAAAGAAGTCTCTTTTCGGGTAATTAAAGACGTATTCAATGCCTTGCACAAGGAATTGAGGCATATTGATAACGTATATTGCAAGATAACAGGACAATACTAGTAAGTTGTTTTGCTTTGTGATTTTTCTTCTTTAAATACGCGAGGTACCGTAAAACCGAATATACATGTTTGGTTTTCAAAACTTTGTGCTCTCATTTGACCGTTATGTTTTGTGATAATCTTTTTAGAAAGATAAAGACCAAGTCCTGTACTGGCTTTTTCAAATTTTGCATTTACATTTGTTTTAAACTTTTCAAATATTTCAGCCAGTTTTTCCTGTGGAATAAAATGGCTGTTGTTTGTCACGTCAAATGATACGTTTTCATCAACTTCTTTTAAACTGATAACAATATTGGTATTTTCAAAACCATAAGTAATAGCGTTGGCAATAAGGTTGATCATTGCTCTTTTAAGCTGTAATTTATCTGCTGTTACCATATTATCTTTTAAAGAAGATTCTAAAACCAGATTTTGGTTTTTTGTATATGCAAGCATAGAAAGTTCTTGTATAGTTGTTTTAACAAGATCTTCGTAGTCAAATGTTTGTGGCTCAAGGATAATTGATTGGATTTCTGACTTGTATGCTGCAATCAATGTTGATATCATATTTTTCATATAAACGTTAGAGTTTTTAGAATGTTGTATAATCTCTCTTTGGTCGTCATTCAGCTTGCCCAGCGTTTCTTTAAGAAGAATATCCATAGCTGTTATTTGTGCGTTAGTGGGCGTTTTTAAATCGTGCGTAATTGTCGACATCAAAATTCTTTCTTGTTCTTCTCTTCTTTTTTCACTATCGATATTTTTAACAATTACAATAATACCTATAATGTCATTATTTATATCAAGGATTGGTGACTTTGTTACTTCATACCAAACAGGTGTATTTGTGTAGGTACTGCTTTGTACTTCGATGATAAGTGCCTGCTTGGTTTTTATGACTTGTTCATCTTCTTGTTTTATTTTTTCAGCATTGTTCTCCACATATATGTTTGTTGAAGGCAAGCCTATCAGTTTTTCTCTTGAGATACCTATGTTTTTTTCTACCCGGCTGTTGCAGGTTATTACCCTGCCTTCCAAATCTTTCATATAAAGCATAAATGGAATGTTATCCAAAATACTGTTCAACTGTGCGTTTTGAATCAGTATTCTTTCTTTTAGCTGTTCAACCGTGGTTACGTCACGCAAAATACCCAGCACACCTGATATTTCATCTTTTTTAACAATTGGAGCAAGCAGACTGTCATAAATTTTTGTTTCTCCATTAAACATTTGTTTTTCGATTTTATATGACACTATTCCTGCATTATCAATAACTTTTTTGTCATAAGAACGTATTGTATTTGCTGTTTCTTTGGAATAAAAATCAAAGTCAGTTTTTTTTGCAATGCTGCTTTCATTGTCTATGCACAGCATTTTTTTCATAACAGGATTGCAATCAATATATCGCAAATCGCTGTCTTTCATATAAATCAAATCAGGGCAATTCATAAAAATAGAATTCAGCAGCTCTGATTGGTTTTTATATTTAACTGCAATTTTTTTGTATAAATGTCTTTTTTCAACAAGAGAGTGAATAAGAAACACAAACAATATTATCAGGCAGCCGTATTTTACTGATAAATGAATCTCTGGCTCTATAACAGTCCAACAGATAAAAAGGGCAAATAATACATAAAACAAAATTTGCCTGTATATTTTTTTCCTAATCAAAATAAACTCCTAATCTACAATTCTTGTTCTTATTGCTTTTACAGCTGCTTGTACTCTGTCAGAGACTGATAACTTGTTCAAGATATTTCCCACATGAGCTTTTGCTGTGTGCATGCTTATAAACATTTCTTCTGCTATTTCAGTATTGGATTTGCCGTCAACTATGTATTTTAAGACCTCACGTTCTCTTTCTGTAAGTGAATTTATTACTTTTTTATCCTTATATAGATTTTTTAAATCTGTAGAACACGGTTTTGGCGCAAAATCTTTTGCAACGTATGCAATTTTTGAATCAAGCCACAAATCTCCGTTTGCTACATCCATAATCACTGAATTTAGTTTTGATGAATCTATATCCTTAAGGCAATAAGCACTTGCTCCATAGAATAATGCTGCCATTACTTCTTCGCTTTCATCGTGCGAGGTGAGAATTACCACTTTTGTTTCCGGATGTTGTTCTTTGATTATTTTTGTTGCCGCAACTCCGTTCATACCTGTTAAACCCAGATCCATAAGGACAACATTGGATGGGTGTTTGCTAAACACTTCTAAAAAAGTTTCTGCGTTCTCAAAATCACCTAAAACCTCAAAATTAGGCTCCTTTGTCAGGATGTGTATTAAAGATTTTCGGATTAACAGGTAGTCTTCGACTACATAAATAGAAATTTTCTTGTCAATTGCCAACTTGAACTAACTCCTTTTCTTTAATATTAAGACCTTAGATAAAACTACTATAGTAATTCTCGGTGCTAAAATATATCACCCAGTTGTCTATATTTTTAAAAATCGGGATGATAACAGTGTACTGACAACACTTATTATTCTTTTTTAAACTTATTAATGTATTACAAAGTTGTAATAAAAATCAAGTTTAAGGGCTATTGACACATCTTAAAAGATTATTATACTTGGTATATGTTATTTGGTTAAGAATCATTACACATAAATCCAAAAACTGTGTAAAACTTGAAAAAGGAGACCAAAATGCAAAAAACATTGTTAACTACACTTATGGCGGGTACAATGGCACTTACATTGTCTGCATTATTTAGTGTTCCGGCTATGGCAGCTTGCCCTGTAAAAGCTCAAACACCATGTGCAAAAAAATGTGACAAACCTGCACCTCCTATGGAATGCAAAAAAACGATGAGTCCTGAAGAACGCGCTAAAATGAGAGAAGCAAGAAAAGCTGATTTTGAAGCAAGACTTCAACTGACAGAATCTCAAAAAGCACAACTTGAAAAAATTAAAGCAGATGAAAAGAAAGCTCTAGCTCCTTACAAAGAAAAAATAGCCAAAGAACGTGCAAAAATGAATGAACTCTTTGAAAAAGAAAGAGCAATAAGAACAGAAAGCATGAAGAAATTTGAAGCTACATTGACAGCAGATCAAAAAGCTGAGCTTGAAAAAATCAAAGAAGAAATGAAAGCAGAAATGGAACAAATGGGGCCAAGAGGACCTCATCATCCTAAATTCGGTCCAAAACCGGTATGCCCTCCGGATTGTGGATGCAGCTGCCATGACGCAAAAGCAAAAGAACCAGCTGATTGCAACTGTCCTTGTCACAAAGCTCCTGCTAAAAAATAATAAAATATTATAAAAGTTAAAGTGGTAAATCTTTTAAAGGTTTACCACTTTTTAAATATAAAAAATACTGCCAGCACTATAAATAAAAAGCCGACAATGTAATTCCACTTCAATTCTTCTTTTAAATAAAATACAGAGAATAAACAAAACACAATAAGTGTAATAACTTCCTGAATTGTTTTTAGGTGTGCTGCATCATAATAACCGTAGCCGATTCTGTTTGCAGGAACCTGAAAACAATACTCAAAAAATGCAATGCCCCAGCTTATAAGTATAACAAGCCATAACGTAGCATTTTTGTATTTCAAATGACCGTACCATGCAAATGTCATAAATACATTGGAGATAGTCAATAAAATTATCGGCGTAAGTTGTCTGAACATAAAATAATAATAGCAAAAAATCAAAAAATGAATTATACTGAGTTTAAAATTATGTGTGAAAAAATTGTGATAAGGAGTTCGGCTTATGAAAGATATAAGAGAAATCAAAGACTATCAAATTGTGTTGCTTGGTATCATTATTGCCATTGGTGCTATTGTTTCAACATTCATATTTGCACATGCAATGGTTTCTTATCAAAAATTACAAAATCAAGCATTGAGTGTAACGGGCTCTGCTTCCAAAGAGATAAAATCAGATATTGCTGTATGGAAAGCTTATTATGAAGTAAGAAGCAAAGATTTGAAATCAGGTTATACAAAAATCAATGCTGATAAAGCTGCGGTAAAAGATTTTCTTGTTGCAAACGGCATGAAAGAAGAGGATATTAAATTTACTCCTGTTTCTTCTTATCCTGTTTATAAAAAACTTTCAAATGGATATGACTCTAATGATGTGGACGGCTACAGACTCTCTCAAAACGTTCAGGTCTCCAATTCCGATGTTGATAAGGTTACAAAAATTTCCCAGGATGTTGTAAAACTTGTGGATAAAAACGTTGAAATCACTTCAAATACAGTAGATTACTTTGTTTCGAACCTTGATCAATTAAAAATTGAAATGCTGGCACAAGCAACAAAAGATGCAAAACAAAGAGCAGAAAGCATGGTGAAAAGCACAGGCTCTCACATAGGTGTTATGAATTCTGCAAAAATGGGAGTTTTCCAGATTGTGGCAAAAGATTCTACAGATGTTTCGGACTATGGCATATATAATACAACTGCAAGAGATAAAAAAATCAATGCTGTTGTTAATGCAACTTTTACAATAAAATAAAGCTATGAATAAGGTAAAAAATGTCATTATCTGCGGGCTTGGTGCAATCGGGACAATATATGCAGCCCGTATTGCTGATGCCGGCAATATAAATCTTAAGATTTTACTCGATGAAGAGAGAATCGAAAAATATAAAACAAATCCTACTGTATTTAATAATAAGGAATACTCCTTTGACTATATAACAGGAGATTATTGCGGCTTTAATGCAGACCTGATAATTATTGCCACAAAAAATAGTGGACTTATGGAGGCTGTTGACGCTGTTAAGAACTTTGTAAATGAGAATACCGTTTTTATTTCTCTTTTGAACGGTATATCAAGTGAAGATGTGATTGCGTCTGTTTATGGATTTGATAAGGTGCTTTATTCCTATTACATTGGACATACCAGCACAAGACAAGGCCGCAGTATTGTGCATGATGGCGTTTATAAGACGGTTTTTGGTGAAAGGGACAATCAACAGCTTTCTAAAAATGTATTAAAAATTAAGGAGTTTTTTGATTCAACAGGCATACCGTATGAAATACCTGTTGATATGGATTATTCAAGGTGGTGGAAATTTCTTGTTAATGTAGGTTACAATCAGGCTTCTGCCGTGTTAAATGCTTCTTATGGTGTTTTTCAAAATAGTGAAAGAGCAAACAATCTTGCAATTAACCTTATGCAAGAAGCTGCAGATTTGGCAAAAGCTATGGGGGTGAAAAACACACATCAGCTTATTGCTCAGGTACTTGATGTTATCAAGACAATGTTGCCTGAAACCCGTACCTCTATGCTGCAGGATATAGATGCCAAAAGACAGACTGAAGTTGGTATTTTTGCCGGCTATATTGTAGAATCGGCAAAAAAATATTCAATACCTGTTCCTTATAACAAAGTTGTATTAGACATTATTAGTGCAATTGATGAAAAAAACGCCTTATAAAGTTTAATGTTTTTTGATTACCATTTGACCTGTGCTTTTGTCCAGAGTTATATCAACATTGTAGAGCTTTTCGAGCGCACCTCTTGTCATAAAGTATGTGTGATAAACTTTCTTTTTCAATTTATAGTAAACACAAATAAAACCTGCTACGCATAGTGTTATATTTATTGCAATAACCAGACTGAAACCTATAATCAGATATTTTTTTAATAAGGGTTTTAGTATATCTGCACATTCGAATGCTTTTTCTCCCATCGATCCTCCATAATAAAATTTACAATTATCACTTTTAACATAAGTATTATGCTAAAATCAATAGTTTGTCATTTCGTTGGCGATGGCTATTTTGTATATGTACTCCCCTATAATCTCTATTTCACCTGTCTGTACTTCTTGAGGCAAGATTATTTTTTCGTTGATTGCAACTAAATTATATTTTTCTTTATTAACAATATAAATTTTTCGTAACATCTTAATGCCAGCATAATTTATTAGATAAACATGCCCGCTTTGTACTCTATTTAAATTTTTATCCACAGCAATATGTTCGTTTGGCAAGAACAAAGGATACATAGAATCGTCATTCATTGTATAAAATTCAATATTTTCGCCTGTTGGCAGTGAAATATTATTATCACAATTAAACCATCCTGCATTTGAGCCCACTGTTTTGTCAAAAGGCTCGCCTAGTCCGGCAACAAGCCAATCCATGCACAAAGAAGCTTCATCATATTGTGGAGGTGTGTCTTTTGTGACTATTCTCAATTTACCGTCAGGCTGTCTGACAATATTATCTTTCATTGCAAGCGCAACACGTACAGAGAGTTTTTGTTTTCCACCTTCAATACTGTTGACAGTAGTACAGGGGATGCCAATACTCTCTGAAAATTCATACTGAGACATGCCCAATGATTTTCTTATTTGTTTTATTCTGTCTTTGCCTTGTGACATCGTAATTTATTAGAACCGCAATTTCTAAATGTATATCCGTTTTAAAGCCTTAAGGAAAAAATCCTTGACAATAAGGAGAAAATCCTCTATTATCATATAAGCTAATATATGTGTTTAGTTTAACATAAAATTTGATTATGTTAATTAACCACCTTTCTAGAAATTTCATTTCTAGAAAATAGTGCTGGATCAAATTATTAACAGAAGGATATAACCATGATTGAAACGGATTATTCAGCCGATAGAGTACTGTTGGCTAAAGCTCTGGTAATTTCTCTTAAACATATAAAGCAAAATAGCGGTTGTTTTTGTTGTAAATTTTCTTCTTCTTCACAATGCACAAAAGATTTGGACTATTCACTAAAGTGTGAATATGGAATGATAGACGGCATTATATCCAATGCAAAACGAGAGCTGGAAAAAGGCTTGAATAACGCTATTTAATCGAAAGTTTTTGATATCTCGCAGACAATATACAAAATATGTGTGATATGCCTTGCGGGTATAGTGTGTAATCCAATATAAGTATTTGTTATTTTTAAAAAATAGTAAATAATAAAAATAAAGGTTCAAATCTTATATACTGGAGCATTACATGATAAATCTTATATCCGAAAAAACTTTTGACCAAGAACGCGCTTTGTACAATCTAAAGAATGCAGAAGTGTTGAACTGTAAATTCCAAGGCCCCGCAGATGGCGAGTCTGTTTTGAAAGAGTGCAAGCAAATTTCTGTATCAGGTTGTTCATTTTCTTTGCGTTACCCTCTTTGGCATGCAAAAAAGTTTGTACTCAAAGATTCTTTTATGGATGACAAAACCAGAGCTCCTCTGTGGTATTCTGATAATGGAGTTTTGGACAACTGCCTCATTAACGGTGTTAAATGCCTTAGAGAATGTAAAAGTATTGAAGTAAAGAATTGTGATATATCCTCGCCCGAATTTGGCTGGAGATGTAAGGGGCTTGGCATCAGCGATTCGAAAATAGATTCTGTTTATTTCCTTTTTGAATCCAAAAATGTTGAAATAAATAACCTGACAATGAGCGGCAAATATTCTTTTCAATATATGAAAAACCTGCATATATCAAACTCAAACCTTGATACAAAAGATGCTTTCTGGCACAGTAAAAATATTGTTGTTGAAAATTCGATTGTAAAAGGCGAGTATCTTGGATGGTTTTCAGATAATCTTACCTTGATTAACTGTAAAATTATCGGTACACAACCTTTGTGTTATTGCAAAAATTTAAAACTTATTAATTGCACAATGGAAAATACAGACTTGGCTTTTGAATATTCTGATGTTGAGGCTGATATTAAGGGAAGTATTGATTCTGTAAAAAATCCAAAATCAGGCAAAATAACAGCTGACAGTATTGGAAATATTGTATTAGAAGACTCTGTCATGACTTGTAAGGCAAATATTTTGGTAAGGCAGAATGAAATGATTGCATAAGTTATTATGTCCGAGAAAAATTTGTGATGTAGAAAAACGTGACGTTAACGAAATTTTTTATTTTCATTTGTTTACTATAAGTGAAGTCATTTTGTACGAAATTAATGATTCAGGCAAAAGAAATCAAATGCGCTCAATGATGCGTTTTCACTCCATCGTGGGGGCCGGGAAATCGAGTCGGCAATGATAACATTAGATTAAGTAATTTGTGTAAAATAACTTACCTATGTGTAAAAATTGTTTTGGTAATATTGAACTTGATACATAATTTTTAATAGATTGTTAAGAAATATTAAATTGACTTTCATTTGCCTTAAACCCTGTCATACTGCCTAATAGGATAGGATAGATGAGGCTGGATTATAGGGGTAGCAATTGTTTTGGGTATTACTACTTTATAAATATGTAGGTTACAAAATGAAAGGAATTTTTTATGTCAGTAGGTTCAATTACAAATGCAAATATGAACGCGAGCTATACAAAGCAATTAGAACAAAAGAAAAAATCTGCTCAAGTGATGGCTTTATCAGGTAGTGGAATGGCAACATCTGCATGCGCTCTCCATTTTTTAAAAGCTCCTTTGGCAGTTAAGCATCCCGGAATTGTATTTGCTGGTTCTATATTAGGTCTTTTGGGTACTGTTTTTGGATTTTCTCAAGCAGCAAAAATAGAAAAAGAACTAAAAAAATACGATACACAGGAACCACAGCAGATGTATTTGCATGCAAATAACGACAATATTGAATTGTCTAAAAAACCAAAAATGTCATACGAAGAGGCAAAATTTGTAATCTCTATGTGTGTGAACCCTATTGCTCCAAATACTTTATTTTATTTACCAAGGCTTGAAGAAGCTAAAGAAGCATATAGATATTATCAAGAAAAAACAGTTTAACATTGCTGATAAAGATTCAACAAAAAAGACTCCGTATGGAGTCTTTTTTATGGTGAGTAGAGCTGGATCAACTTTGTGTTTTTTAATCTTTATAAAAGAGCTGGTTGAAGAATTGAAAAATTTTCAAACTTTGCTATTTGGGGTATAAATAAGAAAGAGGTTCAATTGAATTTCTTTCTTAATCCAATCTAGTGTCATCATTGACTATTCTAGATTAGTAAAAAAGAAATTTTTCTTTTAATCTTTCCAAAAATAACTTTGCAGCAGGTGAAAAGACTTGTCCTTTTTTCCATGCAATATCAAGCCCTGATGTTAGTTTAGGGGTTAGCTCTTTAAAGCAGATTTCACTGTCAGCGTCAGTGTTTATGAGCTTATCCAGTGCAATGGCATAACCCATCCCTTTTTTCACCATTATCGATGCATTATAAATGAGGTTGTATGTGGCAGTTATGTTTAGATTATCAAATTCATTCCCAAACCAGTCTAAAAAGCCGCTATCTGCCGAATATTTTTTTGACATTTGTCGTGATGCAATCAGGGGTTTGTCTGTCAAATCTTTTAGGGTAATCTTTTGCTTTTTAGCCAGAGGGCTGTCTTTTCTCATTATTACGCCCCATATTTCTTTTTGCGGCATTGTAATGTAATCATATTTTGAAAGATTAATAGGCTGAATCAATACCCCGAAATCAAGGAGCCCTTTATCCAGCTTTTCTGTTACATCTTCTGCATTTCCGCTGTACATATGAAATTTTATATTGGGATATTCTTTTTGCAGCTCCATCATGACTTCAGCAATGTATTTCATTGAGGCTGTTTCTCCACCTCCGATATAAATGTCCCCGCTGACAGCTTCACTTATTGCATTAAATTCAGCCTGTGTTTTTTCTACCATATCGATAATTTCTTCTGCTCTTTTGCGAAGGATGACTCCCTCGGGTGTGAGTGTGATATTGTGGCTGCCTCTTATAAAAAGTTTTTGCCCTAATTCTTTTTCCAAATCTTGCAATTGTCTGGATAATGTAGGCTGTGTTAAATGCAAAACATTGGCAGCTCGTGTTATAGAGCATTCCTTAGCTACAGTCAAAAAATATTTTAAAACTCTTATTTCCATAAAGCTCTTTATTTTAACTTGTTGTAATCTTTATCGCTAACTGGTTCTAACCATTCGTTTGATGTTTCCACCCCGTCAATTTCAACAGCTAAATGGGAGAACCAGGAATCCGGTGCTGCACCGTGCCAATGTTTTACACCTGCAGGAATGTGAATAACGGTTCCTTCTTTTATTTCAACAGGTTCTTTACCCCATTCCTGATAGTATCCTCGGCCTCCTACGCCGATTAACATCTGACCGCCGCCTGATTTAGCTTTGTGTATATGCCAATTATTTCTGCATTTGGGTTCAAATGTTACGTTATAGATTTTTACTTGTTCTTGTGAAACAGGAGCCAAATAGCTTTGACCGACAAAATATTTTGCATAAGCATTGTTAGGCTCACCGATTGGGAACATTATTGTATTTGCGTATTTATCTTTTTGTGTTGCAGCAGTGTTATCTTCGGCCCATACAGTTTTGGCTAAATTAAATACAGCCCATGCTTTTGGCCATCCTGCGTAAAATGCGTTATGAGTAATTATTGCAGCAATTTCTCCTTTTGTTACTCCAGCTTTTTTTGCGTTTTCTAGATGATATTTTAAAGAATTGTCTGTAATTCCTTGTGACATAAGAGAAACAACTGTTATTATGCTTCTTGTCTTTAAATCAATATTAGTGTTATTCCAATTTTCTCCAAATAAAACATCGTCATTAAAATGTGCAAATTCAGGAGCAAACGTGCCAAGTTGGGCTCTTCCTGCAGTTTGGGTAATTTTTTTCATATTAGCCTCCTTGTAGCTATTTTTGGCAAAAACAGGACAAGTAATCAAACTTGTTAAAATCATTGTTGATATTATTTTTTTGTACATAATTTTATTCCTTTATAATTTTTGCCGGATTCCCAGCTACTATAGTATTTTTGAGAACATCTTTTGTAACAACAGAACCAGCACCAACTATTGCACCATCACCGATAGTTACACCCGGCAAAATTGTCACATTAGAGCCTATCCATACATTGTTGCCGAGTTTTACCCGTTTAGGAGTCATATCTGCTCTTGTTTCTACGTTGATATCGTGATTTAACGTTGCAATTACTACAGAATGGCCGATAAAAACGTTGTCTCCTATTTCAATTCCGCCTTGGTCCTGGAATTTGCAGCACGCATTAATAAAAACATTTTTTCCAAGAGTGATATTTATTCCGCAATCCGTGTAAAAAGGAGGAAATAGTCTGAAGCTTTTGTCCACTTTTTTGTCAGTAAGTTTTGAAAAAATTTCTACAATTTCTTCCGGTGTATGATACCTGTTATTGAGCTCCATTGTTATTTTCAAGGCTTCCTGGCTCTGTGTGTTGAATTTTTCAAACACTTCAGTGCCTTTTTTGACCTTGTTCTGAGTTGCCATATATTGTAAAAATTCTTTATTATTCATAAATTTAGTATTTACGATTTTTTAAGAAATAGCAAATACCTATAATGAATATTTAAAAATGCTTTACAGGTATTTCTTGCTTTTGTGAAATATTTTAAAATTTTAGCACAAAGAAATAACAAAACTATGTTATATAAGAATCTTTAAACTTCACCATGCTCTTTTGTATAATTTACAAAGAATTCACTCATTTCAGCACTTCTGAAATCTACAATGTCACTTTTTCCTGTATCTAATGCTCTAATTTTTCTCATATCATCTTCAGTTATCTCAAAATCGAAAATATTAAAGTTTTCTGCCATTCTTTCCTTATGTGTTGATTTTGGAATAACTATAACATTTTCTTGTGTTAAAAATCTCAAAGCAATCTGGGCTGCGGTTTTATTGTATTTTTTTGAAAGTACAACTAAAGTTTCGTTGTTAAAAATTTGGTCAATGCCATGTGCCAAAGGCCCCCATGACATAATTTGAGCACCGTATTTATCAAGCCATTTGCGCTCTTCTTGCTGTTGGAAGAAAACGTGAGTTTCTAGTTGCACGACCATTGGCTTAATTTCAACCCAGGATGCAATATCTACATATCTATCCGGCATAAAATTTGAAAGCCCTATTGCCTTTAATTTTCCTGCTTTATATGCACGCTCCATTGCACGCCAAGTGCCGTAATAATCATTGTAGCATTGGTGAATTAACATTAAGTCCAGATAATCGGTTTGTAGCTTATCCAATGATTTTAAAATAGAATCATAGGCTTTTTGCTCACCTGCATTTGTCACCCAAATTTTAGATACTAAAAATAAATCTTCTCTTTTAATTCCGGATTTTGTCCAGGCAGAGCCAACACCTTCTTCGTTATAATAGGCTTGTGCTGTATCAATCATTCTGTAGCCCACTTCAAGGGCGTCAGTTACACATCTTTCACATTCTTTTGGTTCAACAAGATAAACACCGTAACCCAAGATTGGCATTTCAAGCCCATTATTTAATTTTACTGTTTGCATATGATTATTCCTTTCCGGTTATTTTGTTTCAATCGCCTTTACAGTACCCAATTTGTGAATATCTTCATCGGTTCTGTTTCCATAAATTGTAATCTTGTCGAGTTCTTTTTCAATTTTCTCAAATTCTGCATCTGTCAATTCAATATCGGCAGCACCAAGATTTTCGATAACCCTTTCATCTTTTCTCATCCCGGGGATAGGTACTACAAAATCATACTTCTTTAACATCCACGCCAAAGATATTTGAGCAGGGGTAATTCCTTTTTTATTGGCAACCTCGTGCAGCAAATCTAAAAGAGGCTGATTCTTTTCAACGTTTTCAGGTGCAAAACGTGTTATTACACGTCTGACATCATCCCCTTTATATTGAGTGTTTTTGTCATATTTTCCTGATAAAAATCCGCTTGCCATTGGCGAAAACGCAACAAACCCTATATTAAGTTCTTTGCATGTTGGAATAACATCACGTTCAAACATTCTTTCCATCATAGAATATTCGCTTTGAATTGCTGTCAAAGGAGTTATTGCATGCGCTTTTCTTATCTGTTCGACAGTAGACTGTGACTGGCCCCAGGCTCTGATTTTGCCTTCTTTAATGAATTCGCCCATCCACTGTGCAACTTCTTCTACATTAGAATCAATTGGAACACGGTGTTGGTAATAGATATCAATATAGTCAGTTTGAAGTCTTTTTAAAGAATCATTCAGGGCATTAGTAACCCCTTTTTTAGAAAGTTTTCCCTCAGGAATTTCCTGTCCCGGTTGGAAAACAGGCACAAATTTAGTTGTTAAAATAATTTTGTCTCTAAAAGGTTTTACAGCTTTACCGACGAGTTCCTCATTCACAAAAGGTCCGTAAGCCTCTGCTGTATCAAAAAATGTGCAACCTAAGTCAAAAGCCTTGTGTATTAATCTTATGGATTCTTCTTCTGGCGGGACTGCACCATATCCGTGTGAAAAACCCATACAGCCCATACCGACTGCGCTGACTTCTATGTCACGTAATTTTCTTACTTGCATAATTAAGTCTCCTTATAAACTTTTGCCCAATTCATAAGCAGCTTGAGGGTATTTTGTACCTTGTGTCATAGATGGCGTTCCACATCCGCCACCTAAAATCATGCCTTTGTTTTCAAAACCAAGATATGAGCAAATACCAAGATAATGATCTCTTGCAAAACTTGTTACCTGCTCTGAATCGTCCCATGCTGCAACAATTAAAGCAGATTTAAGCCCTTTACCCATAAGAGGAGTGTTAAAACTGTAGAATCTGTCTATAAGTGTTTTTAATTGGGCCGAAATACCAAAATAATAAATAGGTGAGACAAAAACTATCATGTCAGAATTTAAAATTAATTTTTCTACTTCACTCATATCATCTTTTTGAACGCAAGCACCGTTCATACCGCATGCGTTGCAACCCATACAAGGACCTATTTTTGCATGTGCAGCGTCGTAAACTTGAACCTCATGTCCGCTTTCTTTTGCACCTTTAATGAAATTATCTGCCAAAAGATTTGATGATCCGTTCTTGTGAGGACTTCCTTCTAAAACTAAAATTTTCATAAATTATTCTCCTTTAAATTTTTTTAATAACTCTAGCCGGATTTCCTGCAACAACAGTGTTATCAGGCACATCTTTTGTCACGACTGAACCTGCTCCTACAACCGAGTTTTCTCCGATTGTGATTCCTCTTAAGATTGTTGCTCCTGCTCCAATCCAACAATTTTTCTTAATATGAATCGGTAAACAGGTTATAACTGCTCTGTTATCTAAATCATGGTTATTAGAAATCAGTTGAACATTAGCCGCGAGCATTGTATTATCATCAATCGTTATGCCTCCTGAAGCCATCATTAACGAACCGTTCATAACAACAACATTATTCCCGATTTTAACTTTTCCTAAATTAACTCCTGTAATTGGGCTTCTAACGTCAACATTTTCACCTCTGTTTGGGATAAGTTTATCTAAAAGTTCATTATACTCGTCAGAATATGGCATTGTATGGTTCAGCTTCCATACATTCTGTACTTCTTCTTTCCAAATTTTTGCTTCTTCTTCAGTAAATTTACTTACATCAACTCTAAGTTCTTCCATATTTACCTCACATCAAATATTCATTCAATATATTTTTAATCTGGATTTTACAAAATTTATCTGTCCAATCTAAGGGTTCAAATTCTCCATCTGACATACACCAGCAGGTCATCATTCCGTATAATTGGCTAATAATCATATGTGTCAAAAGTTCAACCGGAGTGTTCTTTTTTAGTTCATTATTTTGTACAGCGTTTTGTAAAATTTCTTTTAACATCTCAAAGTCATAAATCCATTTGCCGCTATCCTGGCTATTTTGCGTGTTGTTAGGGTCAATAACGGCTTTTATCCATTCACGGCAGATGTTTATTCCGGGTTCTTCAACACACTGCATAAAACGATGAAAATAGTACGTTAACTTGTCAATTAAATTTGTATCTTGCATGTTTTTCAATTCATCGTCAATTTCTTTAAATGGATATCTTGAATATTCTGCAATGATGTCTTCTTTGCGTTTAAAATAAACATAGAATGTTCCTTTGGCTACACCCGCTTCTTTTGTTATTTCTTCAACATTTATTGAGCTGAGTCCGTTTTCCTTAAGCAGTTTTAATGCTGCCTGTATAAGTTTTTTCTTTGTATTTATAGCCGATTGTTGGCGTTTATTCATAGGTTTTTACCTTTTTTTATTTTATTATACAATATATTGACTTAAAGTCAATGACTTTTGGTCAATATGTGACGAGTCTTTTCTTTTATAATTAATGTACTTATAGAAGACGACAAGAAGGCTAGAAATTTTAAATATTATTCAGCAAAGCACGTTAATTTACACCAGGGAGCTAACAATCATATTAACGAATCTGTTGATGCTTTTTGTTGAAAAAATAATTTTAATATGTGAGAATTAAAAAAATAAAACAGTATGTCAAAAATCAATAAATGAGGCTTAAAATTGAATAAAGATTTTAATTTCTATAGTACTTATATGGCAGCAAGAAACGCTGGTTATGATGATGCAAGCGCTTGTAAAATCGCAAAAGCAGCTCAAACAGTAGATGATAAAACACCAGAACTAGACAATACTGAGCCTCTAATGCCAGAAAGTTTGCAAGAAGACCAAGAGAGTTAGTTGAAAAACTTGAACGAAAACCTTGGCATTAATCAAAACTTTTGTTATATTCCCCATACAATATCTATCCACTTTTGCTTAAAATAGTCCTCATTGAAATTTGCGTAAAGTATTTTTAATTTTTGCAATTTGTAACGTAGTAGGTCGTTAGCAATGACATATTTAACATCCGACGAAAAGTCCTGTAAAAATACAATGCGTTTTGCGTCATGAACATTCAACCATAAAAAAAAGAAGCCTTAAGGCTTCTTTTAAATGGCGGGACCGACGAGGCTCGAACTCGCGACCTCCTGCGTGACAGGCAGGCACTCTAACCAAACTGAGCTACGATCCCATTTAGTTTATTAAATTTTCAACCACAGCCTCATGACTGTATAAGAATTATAATATGCTAAATTTTTATTTTCAACAGTTTTTATTAAATTTGATAAATTTTTTATTGTCAATTACAAAAACCGTTTGTATAATCGTATTAAGTGAGTTTTCAGCAGAATAAAGGTTATTTATATGAAAAAAACAGTATATTTTTTAACCCTTTTAGTACTTTGTGTGTTTTCCTCTCCTGCTAATGCTGCCAAGTCTGTGAAAGTATCAGCTTTGAGTGAGTTTAATTCCATAAGACCTGTGAAAACCATGAAAGTTATGGTTCTTGAGCGTGCCGAGTTTAAAAACGGCATTGTTTTTGAAGACGGGACTGTAATCAATGGGGAAATTTTTGATGTTAAACAGCCTAAAAGGGCAAAATTAAATGCTTCTTTTAAATTTAAACCTGTTTCGTATACTTATAACGGAAAAACAAGTAATATTGATGACCCTGAATTTGTCGCAAGGTATGCTGAATATAAAGAGCTTGATAAAGCCGGATTGGCTACTTCTGCCGCTACTACTGCTGGTGGTATGCTCTTTCATATTCCACTTCTTTCAGAGGGGGTGTCATTTGTAAAAGGTGTGTGGAAAAATCCTGAAAATAACCGTCTGAAGTCAGGTGTTGTCCAGGTATACAAAGACTCTCCTCTCTCTTATGTTGAAGAAGGGAAAGATGTTTATATTACAAAAGATACAATGTTTCTTTTAAAATTTAAATCGTCTGATTCTGAAGATCTTGACGGTGTGCCGACAAATAATGTTACTCCGGTAAATAATACTCAAGAGCAGAACATTAACGACAATGCTTCTGTTGAGCGGGGCAAAGATGTCCCGGTAAATACCGTAAACAAACTGCCGGTACCTGAAAAAACTGCACCAAAGCATATTGAAACAGTCCACCCTGAAGATGTTTTGCGTGAAGTTGAATTAAACGCCAAGTGAGAAGATTTTGTAAATTTCTTCGTCTGAGAGCTCAGTAATAATTTTTTCGCCTTCAAATACAGCTACATTTGCAAGGTCTTTTTTGTTGTTAATCATCTCATCAATTTTTTCTTCAAATGTACCAAGAGTAATAAATCTGTGTACCATTACATTTTTATCCTGGCCGATACGATAAGTTCTGTCGGTTGCCTGATCTTCTACAGCCGGGTTCCACCAAAGATCGTAATGAATTACGTTTGTTGCTGCAGTCAGGTTAAGACCCGTGCCCCCAGCTTTTAATGACAGAATCATTACATTTGAATCTTTGTTTTCCTGAAAATCTTTAATCAAATCTTCTCTTTGAGTTCTGTTCAAAGAGCCGTGGAAAAAGAGAGGGTTAACACCAAGCTCGTCATTTAATATTGTAGAGAGAATGTTGCCCATTTCTTTGTATTGTGTAAAAATAAGTGTTTTTTCATCATTTTCAAGAATTTGTTTTGTAATAGAAACAAGCTGTTCTGCTTTCCCAGATACGTCTTTTGAAATATCTCCGCTTTTAAGATACTGGTATGGGTGGTTGCAGATTTGTTTTAAAGCTGTGATGAGCTTAAAAATCATACCGCGTCTGTTAATACCGTTGAGTTTGGAGATATCTGACATAAGGTTATCAAGAACGCTTTGATATAATGCAGCCTGTGTTTTTGTCAAATAACAGTATTCGTTTAACACAACTTTATCAGGAAGGTCTGTAATAATAGATTTGTCTGTTTTCAGTCTTCTTAAGATAAATGGTGAAATTGCAAGGCGCAGTTTTTCGGCCCTGTTGGATTGTTTAAATTTTTCTATAGGTATAGCATAGCTTTTTTGAAAATCTCTAATAGAGCCAAGGTATCCTCTGTTAATGAAGTCAAAGATACTCCAAAGTTCTGTCAGTTTATTTTCAACAGGTGTACCTGTCATTGCTATTTTTGTATCTGCCTTAATTTGTTTTACAGCCTGTGTTTGAGAAGTATCCGGATTTTTGATGTTTTGGGCTTCGTCAATAATCATCATTGACCATTTTTGTTTTTTAATCTGCTCAATATCTATTCTCAAAATTGCATAGGTAGTAATAATAACATCTGCTTTTGTATCAAGCTGTCTTTCAATTCCGTGGTAAACGGATGTTTTTATTTCTGGAGCAAAATGTTTAATCTCTTTAACCCAGTTGCCCAGAAGTGTTGTCGGACATACAACAAGAGCTGGCTGTTTTAAGGCTCCTGTTTCTTTTTGCTTGAGTATAAAACTGATTACCTGAATGGTTTTACCAAGCCCCATGTCGTCTGCCATACAGCATCCAAAACCTTTTTTTATGTTTGTGTGCAGCCACTTGAATCCGCGTTCCTGATAAGGTCTTAAAACACCTTTCAGCGATTCTGGCGGCGGTACATCTTCTGTTTTTGTAAGGTCTTTTAATATGTTGGCAAAGGCCTCATCGTAGTCAAAATCATAGTCATCCATTTGAGAAGATAATGCAGCATGAAGAATTTCCATTTTGTTTTTATCTGTAATTTTAGGATTTTTAACTTTTTCAATTAACTTTGCATTTTCTTCCTTGTCTATGAGCACGTAATGATCTTTGTATTTTATCAACCCTTGAGCATCTTTTGTCAGTGCTTCGTATTCTTCTACAGACAACTTGTCATCACCTATTGCTATAGTGTATGAAAAATCAAACAAGTCGTTGAGCGCTGTGGCCGATGCACCGTTAGAGGTTATTATGTCACGAAGTTCGGACATTCTGGAGGCTTTTACTCTTGCATTGATAGATGCACGAGGTGTGATAATGTTATCTATGCCTTCCGGTAAAATCACGTCAATAGAAGCTTTTTGAAGATAATATGATATTTGAGCAATTATTTTGTAAACCTCGTTAAGGTTCATATTAAGTTCAAATTGGTGGTCTTCATCAAAAAATTCTTCCAGCTCGGGATAGTATCTGGCAACATAAGTTAGTTGTTTTTCGATAAGGTCGACAATTTCCTGATTTGTATAATTTTCAAAATGAACAGTTTCTGCATAAATATCCTCAATCCTGTGTTTTTCGCCGGTATGGATATTTTTTACATTTATTTTTAGCTGATATTCATCATCGGTAAGCTTTAATATTTCAAACTCTGGAAGTATATTGTATTTACCTATATATATTTCATCAAGCCATTCTGATATTGCCAAAGCAAGGTCATTGCCACGGAAAAATCTTTTGTTAGATGCGTCTTTAATAAAATAAACCGCTGCTTTTGCGTCTTTAAATTTTGCCTGATTTAAATCAGTATATTCAGCAAATAATAATTTACTCAGTATGATATATCCTCCTTTCTA
>ERZ838118.184-NODE-184-length-86280-cov-83.326854_pt1 | contig 86280 bp, 75 predicted proteins | sample MGYA00519863_ERZ838118 | MGnify/ENA primary metagenome ERZ838118 (study PRJEB31850, sample SAMEA3708827) | human gut metagenome | biome: human gut; feature: human-associated habitat; material: faeces | place: China | collected 2014 ...
TTTTCTTATTTTCTGCCATAATATTTTGAATTAATGATTATTCGTATGTCGGACGCATGGGCTTTCTTTTGAAAAATGCCTTACGCATTATATCCTCCATATAGGTAGCAGCTTCCGTTGCATATCCGGCAGCTTCTTCCTTATTGGTAAACGTGTACCACTTTGCAGTGACATTCATCACGAAGAATGAAAACAAGCTACGCTGCATACTTTCTTTTAGAGCTTCATCGAATGAATTCGACAGCCCCAACGAAAGCCTGTATTCACTGTCAGCTTCCGTTTCGTCAAGAAGCATTTTCTTTAAACTGTTGCATATGGTATTCTTACTCTCGCACCAAAAACGTTCAAGCATGCTTTTATCCTCATCCGTCGTAAATATACGATCGTAGGCAAGCTCATCATCCATTTTCGCACCGGTGTACGATGTGGTCTTTGCTACCTCTTCATATACTTTTTCCTTATTGACCGTTAATATAATATCTATCATAATCAGAAATCAAACAAATTATACGATAAACCTACACTAAGACATGGAGAAAATTGCGGCGTTTCTCTCAGTGTTATTCCATATCCTACCTGTAGACTGATACTGAACTTTTTCTTCTTGGGTTTGGGATAATTACCTGTTACGGTCATTATATCACGCCCGGCAAAAAGTATCAGGCTGTCAAGTTGTGGATGAAAGCCACTTACATAAGCCCGATATGTGTCTGTTTCATACATCTTCTGCGTAATGGGGATTTCAACCTCAACACTGTCTTTGTCTTTATTTGGAGGTTTAGTCGTATCTGCTACGTCCGGAGTCTGTTTCGTACTATCCGGTTTTGCAGTAGGAAGAATCTGCGTGATGTATTTAATAACGGTACTATCCTTGGGTACAGGCTTGTAATAGGGTATGGTATCGAAAACAGTTATTCTTGTGGTATCATTTATAGGTAACTTTTTATTCGATATGCAAAAACGCACATTAAAAAACAGTGATGTGAAAAATAATACCACAAACAATATTGCTACAATATCTTTAAACCATTTTACCATACTTCTGAATATATCTGGTTATTGCCTCTACATGGGTTTTAACAATAGCTTGTTTGCCTTCTTCGGAACAAAGGTACAGGACATCATCCTTGTTATCCTGAAAAAAGTTTTCCGTAAGTACAGCCGGGCATTTTGTCTTACTCAAAATATAGAAGTTTTCTTCCCAGTCAGGATCGTCGTCAGAATTATCTTTGCGTATTCTTTGACTGATAAAGTTTTTTTCAGCTTCTTCATACAAGAAAGTTGCCAGTTTATCAGCCTTTGTCTTGCCTTTCGATGTATAAGCGCTCCATCCTCTTGCGTTCATCCATTCTGCACCGTTTCCGGCAGCATTGCAGTGGATAGAAACAAGAACTACATTGGCCGTTCCGTATCGTCCGCAAACTTCGTTTACACGCCTTGCACGTTCTGATAGTGGAACATCTACTGTTTCCCGAACAATGCGTTCGGCATCATAACCTCTTGCGGAAAGTTCATGTGCTATTCTATCTGCAATTTCACGTGCATAAGCATATTCACGCAACGAACCGTCAGGACTACGTTTTCCGGGAGTGTTTTCACCATGCCCGTTATCAATCAATATCTTCATACTTATTTATTTGGTTAATATTCACTTGGTGGGACGCGGTCTGCACAACCATGTTTATTGCATTTCCGGAATTCCAGTGCTTGATTCTGAACGGCAAGCTCGCTGTTCTTTTCGCTTAGCTCGCGGATAGCGTCACGATACTTGGTTATCTCGGCGTAAAGGTGGTCAATTTTGGCGTCCAGTTCGACAACTCGCTTTTCCTTCTTCTCGTACAATTCTTTCCATTCAGCAGCATAAGCTGTGATGTTATCTGCTTCGGTTTTTTCAGCCTCGGCATCTGCCTTTTTCTTTTTGCTTCTAAGCAATAACAAGGGCAATATAACTAATGTGATGAGCGAACCGACAACTTGGATAATCGTGCTTAGTTGTTCCATATTAAAGTTCCTTCTATTAGTTGTCCTATCATTGCTCCGGCTACTGTAAGACCAAAGTCAATCCAATCCCATCTACCGCCATGCACCTTGTCTTTATATTCCAAAGCACCTGCTGTCAAAACTCCGGCATACATTGCGGTAAACCAACCAAATGCAAAAATGCCGATAATCAGTCCTCCTATGAGGTGTTTCCACCTGTTACTCATTCCGAGCCATTCAATCAACTTTTTCATCGTTATTACTTTTTAAATTAAATACCGTCCAATCCACTTCATCCTTTTCTTTCCACCCTTCCTGAACAGTCTTTATCACATAGGCGCACGCTGCTTGGGAGAACGCAATAAAATCATCTGCATTCTCGAAAGTATGATAGATGGGCGTACCATCTTCCTGTTCATTGATTTTTAGAATAAGCGGATAAGGAATCTTTTCACTACGTTCTATAGCGGAAAAGTTTAATTGGTTTTCGGGTGAAAGATATACTGCTTTCCCGTTCCAGACAAAGCCGTTTATAATCTTTTCCTCCGTAGCCGTGTTTATAGCGGACACAACAAGTTCCTTGACTTCGGAAAGTGTGGGTTTATGGTCGAATGTATGCCGGTACTCCCAGCCATTCTCACTATTCTCATCATCTTTCCCGAAGCCATAAAACAGTATCCACTTGGAGCGTCCTGTACGTACAAGACAATCCTGCCGCTTCTTTGTGCCGTAAATCTTTTCCATTGCATGAATTTTGATTTACGACAAAAGTAGCGGATACCGAGCGGATTAGTATGTTATCTTTTTCCCGTCAGGTAAAATTGTATTTTCGTTTGCCTCCGTCAAACATTTCACATTTGAGAACTGTTTCAAATGGAAAGCCGTCCTCAATATCGCTGATTTGGTCAAGAATACCTTTCATCTCAACCGATGCAGTAAAGAACTTTCCCCATTCTTGAGTCCTGGGATTGCGGAACGATACCAGATAACGGTCTTCCCCCTCTTTGGTGTCTATTCCTGTTTCAAAATCATGTATCTCAATTGGAATATTTACGATGTCGCTCAAACGCATAACCTTGCCGGGAAAGCGTTTTTTTCCATCTGCTGGAGTGTACGTAACACCCATTTCGGAAAATTTCTTCATGTTGTTCTTGGTAAGTATATAAAATAAATGTTTGCAATCTGCATGGCAGGCCATACCCTTGAATGAACCGATTATTTGCTGTCTCCGTTTCCGTGATTTAATCTTGGAAAGTTTTCGGGCTGCATTTACTTTTGTCCGTTTTCGTAGCAATGTATAGTCGCCGTAGTTGACAAAGCCAAGGGCATCCATACCGGAGGATATGGGAGCCACTTTTTCGCTTGGTTTTATTGTCAGCCCTATTTGAGCTGCTTCATAGTGTAGTTTGTCCCGCAATTTCCACAAATCACGTTTACTCTCACCGAGAATAAAGATGTCATCACAAAAACGGAAGTAATGTTTTGCACCATATTCATCAATCATCCGGTGATCAATATCATTATGGTAAAGGTTTCCAAAGAATTGTGAGGAACGCAGTCCTTTGCTTATGCCATGCTTCCCGTTGGGATATAGTGCTTTGACAAAATTTTCAAGAATAGGCAATAAGACAGGGTCTCCGACATATCGCCTGATTGTGGAGATTAATATATCATGGTCAATACTGTCATAATATCCTTTATAATCGCTTTGATAATAATAGTGTATATTGGGGTTCTCTGCCAATGTATCCTGCACCTGATGGAACAGACCATGCGGTCCGCGTCCTTGTATGGATGCAGCCGTTGTTTCTATCAATAGGGGTGAAAGATGCTTTTCCAACGGCTCCATAATCGCATTGCTTCCAATACGCTCTATGACTGACGGGGCTTGCACAATTCTTACTTTCGGTCCGTCATCCACAGTAAACGACTTGAGGTTCTTTATACGGAATGTGCCGTTACCTATCTGTTCTTTCAGCGCATCAAGTATCTTATGCTTGTTTTTTACATAACGGGCCATTCTTGGTGAACATTCAATGCCATCTATTACAGCTATCTCTCTTTGCCGATTTCCGCTTCGGGTATCTGCACTTCTCAGATTTGCCATGACACGCTTGAATGACCTTTCCAAATTCTCATCGGATATAATCTCCGGTATGAGATTATATAACGGATAACAGACCGCAGTTGCAGCTACGGCCGGTTGGAATAAATCGTATATATCGCTGACCGCCTTCCGGTCTCGTGGGGAGTGGTCCAACCTCTCCCCACATGTGGTTAAAGATATGTTCCGGCTTTCCATTAATAAATATATATTATCATGCTGTTGCCGAGGCTCGAATCCCTCGGAGAATGGCGGTGGTAATCTCGTACCTGTGCAGGGTCTCCGATTAATTTAACCAACAGAATTTCAGACGCGCCCCGTAGTTCGTGTTCGAGTTCGATGAAGCGTTGTTCGCGTTCGCATAAGCGAGACCGCTGTTCGCATTCGAGTTGTTGCCGGACCGCAAAACACAACGGCGCGAGGGATTGTCCGCCTTTTATTTTTTTAAAGAGTTATGCTTCCTAAACCGGAAATACTCAAAGACGCCTTCATACCCATGGCCTTAAACACTCGCGCAATGGTGGAAAGGGTCAGATTACGTCCGCTTTCTATCTTGGATACTTGTGAACGCTGTACACCGATTTTTTGTGCCAATTCCTCTTGGGTCATGTTTTGGGATTTACGGGCTTTTTTTATGGCTTCCCCAATCAAAAATGATTGCAATTCAGCTTCATACTTATCCCTGTGCGGTGTACCGACCTCACCTATATGTTTATCCTTAACTTCATCAAGGGTATAAAATTTAATTGCTTCCATATACTTATTTTTTTGAGTTGAAATATAATATTCTGACGGCTTCCGCCTTGTTTATCTCTTTGCGTGGGGTCTTTTGTGTTTTCTTCACAAATCCATGCGTGGCAATGACCAACGTTTCCGCGTCGGTGTCCCAAAAAGCCAACAGACGATATTGAATACCTTTATACAGGGTGCGAAACTCCCAAATGTCAGTATCATCTAATTTCTTGAATAAATCTTTGTCCATATAACCATTGGCTACCTTATCTACATTATAGATAATTTTATCCTTAACGTCTTGGCGCAGAGTGTCAAGAAATGCATCGGCTTCACTCGACATTATTACTTTGAATCTCGTTTTCAATTCCATATCTTATATCATTCACAATGCAAATATAGTGAAAATGTTCTATATATGGAACGTTTTACAGACAAAAATACAACCACATAAAAATTAGTTTCAAAAATCGACTCGCTTACGCGAGAAAAAGAAAGAGGGAGCAGCCTACGGCTCTCCCTCCAACGCTTTTTTCGAAATCGCGAGGTCCGCTCTATTCAATTATAACGAATTTTCCGCGGAAGGCCAGACGCGCCCCGCAGAGCGTGTGCGAGCTCGATGAAGCGAAGTACGCGTTCGCATAAGCGAGACCGCTGTGCGCATTCGAGTAGCTGCCGGACCGCAAAACACAACGGCCTCGGCTTCCACTTATCCAAAATCCTGCTGCATAATGTGTTACATACATACTTGTATCTCCCTTGTGTACTCTGCTGGGCAATACATCGCACTTGGCACCATGTACTATGCGCACGACACAATTTCCATTGGAAGCGTCAACTGTTTTAACAGTCCGTTCGGTTTTGTTTACGGGGTCATAAATATGCGCTGTATAATCTATTGGATATGAACTGTCGTTCTCCGTGCATTTTGCCTTGTAGAACGCTTCATAGCTCGGCACATTAAAAGCGATATAGTCCATCCATTCTGAATCACAACCCACATAATGCTTCAATCCAAGTATGGAGTTGAGCGTATTGCCGGTATTATTGCTGTCAGCCATGCCAATGGAATCCAGTTTATTCAGAATGCTGTCATGTCCGCCATTGCCCACAACCGACTGTTCGTTGGTTGTTCCGCTCAAAGCCCACCATAGATTGCTAATCTCTTTATGCTGTTCGTAATCCTGCAACTGATAGCCAACTCCACGTAAGCGGCAGATGTTTTGGAAATCCTTTGCCGTGTAATTCAAACCGCCGATAGGCATCTCAATAGGATTACCCTCACTGTCGTATTTCCATTCGTTAGATGTAACGGACGTCCCGTTGCCTTTCTTCGAACGTATATCACCGGAAAGGCTGCGTGGCATCTTCAAACCGTCAACGGTAATAGGATATACACCGACCAGACTGTCGTTGTCGCCAACCGTGTGTTCGGTCCATTCAGGTTCTATGGCTTCAATACTGCTGCTGTCTACAACAAGGCACTCTATGTCGCCAATGTCACGGAAAGAAGTGAAATAAAACCATTTTGCACCGTTAGGTATGTCACAGAACACATAATCACCGATGTTGAAGTCAAAATAGGTATGGCTTACAGACATGATGAACGTACTGAGCACACGGTTGTTTTCGTCAGTGAACACGCCTCCAAGCCGGGCATGGTTCAGACCGGGCCATCTTACCTGCTTCATTCCTCTCACATCCATCTTGTAGCTGTTCGTATTGGATGCGGTGGTTATGACATCCTCGCCTATGACTTCACCGACAACGGCATCAATCGCATACACTCCGGTATTTTCCATATATAGCAATTCCGACAACAGGGATTTTCTGCTATGCAATGCAGTTGAGAGCGGTTCGGTCTCTGTTATAGAAGGGAAAAAATACTTTACTTGGTTCTTGTAGTCGTTCACTCCCTTGTACCAATGGTGCGGAGCATGCCAGAATATATCAAAGCCCTCTCCGGCGGTGTCCGTTATGTCAAAGCTGCTGCCGTTTTTCAGGTAGTTGAAATCCGTATCGCTTAACTGCACGCCTTCCATCTGGTTTTTCTCCGTGTTGAATGAGCATTTATAGGCATGGCATCCTTTCTTGATGGCAAGGGTATGCCCGCTTGGAATATATGTGTTGCCATAATCCGCCCCCGTCTTATTTTCGGGATTGCTATACTTCTCACACGAATCATTGTCTACCGTATCGCTGATTTTCACAATAGAGAACTGCGAATTATGAAGTTCAAGTTGGGGAAAATACCGGACAAGCTCTTCGATTTCGTTCTGCTCTATCAGTTCGACCAATATCCATCGTCCGGTTATTCCGCTACACTGTCCTTTTTCATCGTACGCATTACCATTCGCATCCAATCCTATAGCCCCACCGTTTTTTATGGAACGAAGCATTTCAACACTCGCCGTAGCATTTACGTTGGGAATACGGACGGTTTTCAATTCACTTGCATTGACCACCTGTTCCAACAGAGTCATCGTATCAATATACGGACATTCATTCACGAATATTTTTGTAACCTTACTGACACCACCAAGAGAAAGCCCGCCGGGATAAGTCAGATTAGGCAGATTGTTCAATACAAGTTCAGTGATAGTACCGGGAAGGGCAAGCGTACTTATCGGAGAAGTTTCAGCAAACGTTATTGCAGACAAAGAAGTATTATCGGCATGCACACTCTCCATTCGTGGACACTTTGAGCAATTGACGGTTATAATTTCCGTGTTTCGAATATCCAATGTAGTGAGAAACGGCATGTCTCCTAAATCCAAATTGGTAAGAAATCCGGTGTTTCCGGGCGACATTTTCCATTCCTTATGATTTTCACTACCGAGATACAGTTCCTGTAGCAACGACATTTTTGAAAGGGTATTCCCGAATTGAGGGTCAATACTTACTTCACTTAAATCTATCATGCTCATGCGGTCTGCCTGATATATGTACAGCATGATGTTTTCCCCATGCTGGAAATCTGTGAATGTACCGCTTTCCCCTGCCTTCAGAAAGATTCCCTGTGTAATGTTTCCACTATCGTTACCGATACCGAAATACCCACTCTTGGCCGCTTTAAATCTGATGACTGCACCTTCTTTTGCACCGATACGTCCACCAATATAACCGCTTTCCGCCTTGAAATCCCCACAGCGGTAGTATCCGTCACGGATGCGCCAGCGTTGTTCTATAAAAGCGGGAAGAGATGTCAGCCCCAGCCCTTGCAATGCATAGAAATAGAGGTCGTTATATCCTGTATATTTGATATACTTCCGTTCTCCGTCATAACTTGAAACAACTTTAGGCCATTTTTTCATTATCTGTTTTACAAAATAATAGTCAGCCCCCTTGGGAGAAAACGGTCCGGCACCGATTCCAAGTGTATCGGGAAGCGAACGCATCGTATCTGCTATTGCAGGCAATGTAATTGTATTGGCATTTTGGTCTACATCCATAGTCTGCTGACCACGTATATCATTCCAAAGCACGCTTCCTCTTCCGGCGTATGCACTGTTTGTCAGGTCACCGGGGTCAACTTCCGGGTCAATGGTTTGCCCGCCGTCATTATCCTTACCGTTACAGGTATCACAGTCATAAACTTTATTAAGATACATTCTTCGTGCTTCCATACCGTTTGCTCCGCTATAAACACCGTCCTTGACGCTGCAGCCGTCTTCAAGGAAGAACATCGGTTGCATGTTTTTCGCCTGTTGGTCGACAGCGGCAAGATAATCGGTGAAAAGATAATAGGAAACCAATGAGTACGGATTGATGTATTTCCACATCTCTGTCTTCCAAATTTCCTGCCATTTCCCTGCGAGTTCTTCCTTGGCATAATCGCAACTATCACAGAATTTCAGGACTTGATAAAGGTCATAAGGAACTTTCCGTCCCATAGCCAAGTCTATCTGTAGCTGGTCATCGTCTATCATGCATTCAAAGTACCTTGTCCACATCGGATAAGTATCCTGTCCGAGTTTGAGTTTCGTTACCCACGAGGACTCTGCGGTAGTAGGTTCCATCATATCTTCAACGCTGCCAACCCCTTGCCACCAGTTCATTCCATCATATGTGAGCAATTCGTAACCGCTTACCGGATTAAGGACCTTGCCTGTAATCTTCCACTTGCCGTTTTCCTGCTTCATCTCTCCGGCTTGTCGCGTCCACTCTCCCCGTTCGTATGACATAAACCGGTAGTCCTGTCCGCAATATAGGGAAAGAAGATAAAGCTTTTCTTTATCGGTGGTAATATCATTCTTAAAACGTGTTTCTATCTGGTCGAGGCTTTCGCCATTTTGTCCGAAATATTCCACAAAATCTCCATAGTTCACGCAGCCTTTATTGTAACCGGGAGTATCTTTAAACCCAAGCGCAACCTGTTCTCCCTTATCCTCTTTCCAGTTTCCTTTTGCATGAAACCATGCGTCTGTCAAGCTTTCCTGTGTAGCACGGAATGCGGCAATGGGATGATTGGCTGTCGAGTGATTCATTTCCAATCCCTTTAATGATATGTCACTCTTTGCCCAAGTTCCATCGAATGAACGCTGAGCGGGAGTCAGGTAATTACTTCCGAGTGCACGAAATGTGGCATTCATCAAACCGCACACACCGCAGTCGTTGGCATTGGAGCTGTCGGAATAATCCACTTTCACCGTTATTATTTTTACCGGAATAGAATCTTCGCCTACACGGACATAACCTATTTTCATCAGTTTATATGATATTTGAGCATCTTCACTGTCATAATCCGGATAAATAGGAGTTACCTCCCAACCATCATTCTTTTGAAGATAGAAACGGTCGTTCTTGATAGGCCGTTTTGCCGAAGTGGTTCCCTGCCTGCGCCATTGCACATTGATAGCCTTAAAACTTCTCCACGGCATAGTCGGATGATAATAGAACAACGTACATTTGAACTTCTTGCTTGTATCAATATCACCGTCAAACGTGTCAAAGGTTTGCTGGTCTGACACGACCACATAATAAGGTATGCCTTTTGCGGAAAGGGCTTCTATTGTCGGACGATTCTGTGTATCAAGCACATTCTCCGCTTCATACTCCTGTATCATTGCTGAAGTATCAGTCAACTTGCACAAATAGTTTCTAAAAGCTTGCGCCCATTCATAATGACTGTTGTAGGCAAGTACATAATACAAATACAGGTCTCCTTCCGTTCCGTCAAATGTTATGGTTTTTGAATTAAGGATAGCACCGCTATTACTGATATATCCTATACAGCCGACCTCTTCACCATTCAAATACAGTTTGATACAGGAATAATTGCTTCCCCCACGTGATACATAAATGGTAGATGGTTCTACAACTACGGCCATGGTAATTTTTTCACCTTGTCGGAATGAGCGTTCCACCAAAGCCGGTTGTCCGGTCTTGCAGTATATCGCAGCTTTATTTCCACAGACATAGAAACCGGCTCCGCTATCAGGGTCATAGCATTCTATCAGCTTTGAATCAGCTTCCTTGATATTTTTGGTGGCAAAGGCAAATTGGATGGCACATCCGCTCGTAGTTTCCACTGATGCGTTTCCAAAAGGATGGTAATCCAATACTTCAGCTGTTACATTTTCTGCAATACGCAAAGAACGCTCCTTAAGAAAGTCTACAAATCCGTTGCTTGACCAGTTTGCACCTCGTACATCCATTGTCACTCCGTTATGTGTGATAGTATGATCGCTCTCACTGTTGCTACGTGTAGAAAAATCATATCCGAACAAAGCACCGTCCTTGATCGCTATATCAATGGCACTCCCTTTTATCGTAACCTTGATTTCATTGGTGGATACACCGCCACTTTCGGCATGTACGGTAATACTTTGGCTTCCGTCCGTACTATATCCGCTTATCTGCTTGTTCACTGTAACCGTTTCGGCAATCATAGCTTCCACAGCTGTAACTTTCTCCTCGCTGTAGAAAACATCTACATGCGTTTCAGTCTTGCCGGGAGTATACGCAGCCACCTCTACGGTAAGGTTGTCATATAAACGTAACGTGCCGTTGTTCTTGTCATTGAACCTGATGGCGACGATGGGAGTATTACTGTTTTCGTCCACACACATGATAGCGGAATAGATGGTGTTTCCCTTTACTCCGGATTTCTTCTCCGTACCGTATATTCGTACAGGATATGCGCCATGCGAAAGTCTTTCTCCGCCACCGAATACATTTGTTGGATTGACAGAGATGCCTTTGGTATAACTGTCGCTTACCGTTGCTTCACCAAGTTTCTTCCATTCTCCATTATAGAACATCTCCACTACTGCAAGAATGGATGAAGTGTTATTAGGGAATTTATAGAATTGTCCGATATTTTTTGCCGGACCACCTGCAACAAGGATAGTATCACTTGTGTAATTCAAAGCCATGGGTTGTTCTACGGTAATATCCACAGCCATAATGGTAATGGCTTTTTTCTTGGTATTTCCATCCGAATCTGTAGCTTGCACAAAGAAGCTTTTGCTGGCGGCACTGCTGAAATAACTTGTGAAGTCAAGTTCAAACTTGTAATCGGTCGCACTTGCAGAGCCTACAGTGTTCATATCCTCACTGGATAATGTCAGTCCGGTGCTTGCATCAATAATAGTGATGTTACGAATGACACCAAGCACCTCGTTACCATCAGGATAGCTGACACTACGCAAAGCTACATTGATTTTTATCTCTGAGCCGAATGCCATAATAGGAGCGGCTTCCTCGAAGTAGATAGACAATGTACTATCCTCACTGGAGCCGCCACCACCTCCATTTTTGGGTATTTTAAGCACAATATCCTCTATCTGTCCGCCATTCAGATTGGTGGCTTTGTAGTAAATGTAGTCTTCATCACTTTCTTCATCAAATCCGCCGATAGCTTTCTCCTGCATTATGTATGCCCCGCCTGTGGAAAGGGCATCTTTTCCTCCCTCTGCCGGTTTGTCGGATGTTTCCACCTTGCTTCCGCCACTGCCGAATGCTACCCACGGTTTCAGATCATCAGGGCTGATGTCACTCTTATCGCGTGTGAACTGATAGGCAAGCCATACAGGTGCGCCATTTTTATCACTTTCCGCAGTCTTGAATATAAGGACGATACCGCTTTTCAAATAAGAGAACCCGCTTTCTTTCTCAAGGTCAACAACAGCTTTTATGGCTGTTCCCAAAGTATATTCTCCATCTCCGCAAAGGTCGTTCACGTTGATGGTGTTGCCTACGTTTCCACCACCGGAAGTCCCGAAATCCGTCCAGTTGCTTTCTTTACTCCAATCAGAGGTATTTGTCCATTGTTTTGAAACCCATCCGGCTTCTGTAAGGAATATCAAGACAACACCCGGAATCTGCAAAGCAGAAGCATATTCAGAAGTCGCACACCTGTCAAGTGCTACGGAAAATGTTATCTCCCTATCTGAAAGGTCAAACAGATGATTGACATTCACAACGCTACGCGATACGACTTGTTTATTGAGTGAAAGTATTGCCTTCTTGTTTTCTTCGACCTGCTTCATATCTTCCTGTAACTTCGCACCTTCATCACCGGGGAATGCAGTAGAGCTTGTATGTCCGAGAGCAAGGTCGGAGCCAATTGAAGTCAGTTGCTTACCGCTCCAACGATAACTTTTTCCATCTTCTTCACATAGAAAGACTTTGCCGGAAGAGGGTATTCGCCCGTTTGTACTTGCCGTACCGAAAACATCTGCATCCAACCAGTTGTTATAATAAGTAGCAGTCTCGGATTCTCCGATTGTCGGAACGTATGCAAGCACAAAGCAACCATGTTCCTTATCATATACAACTTTACAACCCTCATCGTTGGAATTTTTGTCTATGGATTCATTTTTTACAGTAATGCCTACGGAAATGCCATAAAAATCTACCACGTCATCAATGTATCCGGGCAAATGTCGGCTCGGTACTTTCCCTTGTTCGTCAAGAGGGGCGATTCCTCCGTTTTCACCTTTTGATTCTTTGAAAGAGTTCAGTTGGCTTCCAACTTCATTCGCCTTGTTGTTTGCCTTGTTTGCAGTATCCTTGGTCGTGTTTACTTGGTCTTGCAACGAGTTGACACTATCACCAAGCGTGGTGAGGTTGGTGTCTTGCGCTTTGTTGCGGGCTTCTATATCCGTAATGTCGTCCTGCAGTTTGGTAATATCCTCTTGCAGTTTTTCTACGGCTTCGTTATACTGACCGCTGTCTATGGTCGGGTTGCCTCCACTCTGTCCGGTCGGAACCCATTCTCCGCCATCGCCCACATATATGGGAGCTGGTAAGGAAACACCCACAAGTGCCCACCATCCGTCATGTGGTAAAGGATAAGCCGCTTTCAGTTTTTCGATGGTCGTGAACAGTCCTTTGCTCACTCCCTTGATATTTTTTGCCTCAAGCCAGCCGTCCACCATTACGTTTCCTTTCAAGTGGGTCTTTCCCTGAACGGTCGCGTCACCACCTATCGCTGTATTGCGACCAACGGAGACATCACCGTCTATATGCTTTGATTCGTAACTCATATTAATACAGATTTAGCCAATTCGTTCAATGCGGCACTTTTTTCCGTATCGCCGAATGTCGTTAATACTAATGCAGCTATGGTATATATCACAGCATCATAACATTTCTCACAGATTTCTACCGCGCCATATTTGTCTATTTTCGGGTAAGGCAGATATACAGCACGGCTCACTTTCGCTTCTGTCGTTTTGCATGAATAAAATTCCATCACTCTTCCTTCCGGTCGTATGGATATGGCGCATACAGGCCGTTGACACGTTCCTCTTATGCCTTTAAATCGGGAAGACTGTTTTTCATATTCAGGGTCATCGGTGTTTATGGGATTAAATACCGCACGCTCCCAATCGTTCATTTGGAAAACGACAAAACGCATGAAATCTTCCGGCAGTAATATCCATCCGCTTTCATGCTCTTTCCAATATATGGCATCACCGAAGTTGTGTCCGCCGTCAAGCAAATAGGACGGTGCAGAGCTGTGCACACGCTTTACTGCTTCCAAAATCTTTGATGCAATGATGTCGTCAAGTGCAAGAGTGTCCACATCGCCTATAATCTTCAACGTATCGCTGTTCATGTTTTGGTCCAGGGCGGTGCGTACATCCTCCTGTATTTTGTTCTTCTGATATACAGCCATAAGCCCTTATCTTTATTCCAGACCTTCAAACTCAATTCCGTTTGCTGCTGCCTGCTCCATGATTGCCTTGGTCGAGCGCATGGAAGTGCGGCTGATACCGAAAGTGTCTGCAAGGTAATCTTTTGCACTTGCAATGTCGCTTACTTTGACTTTGCGAGATGTCGTATTGTTATCCCCTGCGTCTTCTTGCGGCATTTCGTCCTGTCTGCCGGTTTCGTTGGCAGGCGTGTCTTCACCATTGTGCGTACTTTCGGAATGAAGTTTTTCAGATGAACCGTTTTTAGACGCTTTTCCGGCTGTTTCTACTGTCTCGGATTGCCCGTGCACAGAATGAAGTTTGAACAGTTTGCCAAACTTGTAATGGTTCTCTACAGACTTCTGTATGTCCTCGTTGTCGGTAGTGAATACACTGCTTCCGTTTGACAATGGAACGAATGCGATATGCAGGTTCTTCTTGCTCGGAAGTACCACATTAATACTGATATTGGTATTCGCCTTGTAGGTTTTCGTAATCATATTCTTAAAAGTAAAAAGGGGACGGGACACCTTATCCCATCCCCGGTAATTAATAATTCTTTATGAACTCTTTATTATGCCGCATTTAAATCTTGGGCGGGTGCTTTAGCCAGTCTCATACGTGCATGTGCCTTTGCATAGCGCAGATACAGGCAGCTCACCTCTTGGATAACTACCGCATCGGTACGGCGGATACCGGCCTTTTGCAAGTCGAGTACGTTACGTGCCCAAGACACATGTGTTTTTTTGGAAAGATATTCCGGATCCATTGCAAAGCCGCAATCACTCATTCCGTTTACATCGAACAGTTCATGATGTATGGTCAATACTTCTCCGAAATCAGTATCCCAAGATTTGAATTTCAAGTTCCATACCTCCACGGTATCTTTCAAGCGGAATTTTTCGCTCTTTATCTTGGAGAATGCAGAGAGCATATCACTTCCACAAAATAAAATCTTACGCTTGTTACCGATGCCGGTACCAACAAAAAGGTCTTTGGTAATATCCACAAGGTTTTCATCGGTAATTATGGCGCATTTCTTGTCAGTATCCCATTCGCCCACCTCGATGTCCTTTCCGGCCATCCACCAGATACCACCTGTAAACCAAGTGTTCATGCCGTCCTTTGCAATGTGCTTGATAACCTGCTTCACACCGAACAGATAAGTATTTTCCATTGCGAGGCGCATATCATATACACCGTCTTCTTCAATGTCTGAGAAATTCCAGTTCACTTCTTTGGCGGCAATCTTGTCAAAAGTTGATTGCTCTACCTGAATCATGAAGTTCTGACAATACTGGGTTTCAGGCATAGGGATATTATTGAATCGTCCTGTCTGAACATCCAATTCCCCACATGCTTTTCCCATGCGTACAAGCGTTGTTCCTTGTGGAATTTCCGGAACAAGAATCGGCTGTTTGCTTGAATCATCCATTTTGCCATTTACGGCATACACTGTAGGAAGATTTGTTGAGCTGTCCTTTCCGCACACACAAAGCACGAGGTCCGGAACGTTGCTGTCATCTTCCGTATATTTCGTTCCGTCCGGTTTGGTGATGGCACTGACACCGACTACCCTAATGGTATCATCCAACGTGAACATATTCAAATCATCTACCGGCAACGACACGCTCGCACCGCTGAGCATAGCTTCCAGCTTTTTGTTGGTACTGCATTTGATTTCACGTGTACCCACGCTGTAATACTTCACTTCAAATGAATTGGTGGAGCTTGATTTTGCATAACGGCTGATTTGGTCAATTGGAGTAGCCATCGGACGGATTTTCACGATGCGTTTGTCCACATCACTCAAATAGAAATTTGGGTCACCGGTTTCACGCCCTCCTGTTTCAGTGGAAATACCGTCTGTTCCACCCGTACCGTCCGCACCGGCTGTTGTTTTACCCGCATCAGGCAGGTTCGATGCTTCTGCCATCATGACACCGCTTGATGCACCCGTCACAAACGCCAATATCATCAGCGTAATGCGACAAAAGAAACTCATTGTTTTCTTCATTGCTCGAAATTTTAAAAGTTAAAAATGTAATTGGTTTATATTTATCTGTTTATCGCCTTGCGTTTTTCACCGCCACGCTCCCAAATGTTCTGTGTACCATCATAACGCCCGATTGCACCGAGGTCAGGCATCTGTCGTGAACCGCCACTGCCACCACCGTTTTTACCGGCAAGGTCGGCTGTACCGTCATTTTTGCCTGCTTTGCGTAGTTTTTCTTCAATCTTGCTGTTGCGCCCCTTTACTTCACCCTCGTGTCCGGCAGCTTCCACATCGCTGTCGTGCCTGATTGCTTTTATGGCCATTTCTATACTTTCACGTGTAAACTTACCCATGATTCCGTCACGTACAATGCCTACAAGGAAATCCATTGCGCTGTCGATGTCCTCATCCGGCAATCCTTCTTCCTGTTGCATGGCTTCAAGGGTGGTCAGGGTTTCGTCGAGGTTCTTCTGATACTCTCCCTCGTACTCTTTCTCTTGGGCGATTCGTTCCGCAAATTCCTTGTTGGCGGCTGCAAGTGCCTCCTGCTTTTCGGGGTCTTCAAGTGCGGCCTTGAAATCATCCCCGAATTTGCGCACCATACCGATGATAGGGTCTTCGCCTTTTCTCCAGTCAGTAAGGAAAGCGGCACTTTGCGGGTTGCTTGCAAACAGGTCGGACAGCGCTTTTTCACGTTCCTTGTAACCGGACAATTCCTTGTCGTAACCATCGTAATCGTCATTGATTTGACCGAATAACGCTTCATCATCGGCAAATTCTCTGTCCGGATACTTTGCTTTCAATCGCTCTGTGTATCGCTCGCGATTGCTCTTAACTTCCGTATTATTAGGCATAATTCAAAAATTTAATTTATAGTCAGATTCTACAAGACAAAAATAGGCAGGGAAAGCAGAATGTCATGTTTATCTTTTTACGCTCCTATTGGTAACTTTGGTACTATAACGGGAAGAAAAATGAAGCATAAAGGAGCAGTTATGGAATACTCTATGGAGCGTATGAACGACTTGATGAGAGCATACGATGAATACATTTCATCGTGTGATTATATCCGTATGCCTGAAGTGTATAAAGTAATTGTAAACATGCCGTCCCGGAGGTTTTGGGTCAGCGATATTCGTGCAGCATTGGTCGTTTCCGTCATGATGAGGGGTGAGAACGATTTAAGCGGTATGCGGCCGTTGAAGAAAGAAATGTATGAGGAAATTCATACAAGGGTTGTCGCTCTCAAATCAGAATACCCGGAACTTACCATTTCTGAGCTGTGTGCTAAAGTGATTGCTCAACCCGCACCGAAATTCTACCTCACGCCGGGTAGTGCCAAGATGATGATATGCAAGGCTAAAAAACGATGGATGCAAGAAAAGTTGAGAAGATTACGGCTCTCCTGATTTCTGCCATGATTGTGTGTTTGTCATTTTCAGGAGAATGGGATTGGCAAACTGTCGGCATTTACGCTGGAAGTAATATGCCAGAACGCTTGCTGTATCCGTTTTTCCATACGAATATGTTTCATGCCTTGCTCAATTCATGGTGTTTATTATCGATTATTTTCATTTACGATATTGGGATAGGAAGATTGCTGTCAGCCTATATGATTGCTGTTACAGTTCCAGTTGATACCCTTGGATATTTCACGACAATGGATTCGCCAACGGTAGGATTGTCCGGATTGGTTTTCGCCCTGTTTGGTTCAATATCGTTTGAGGTATTACGTAAACGGTATTATCAGTTATGGATGCTGTTTTACCTTGTGGCAGGCTTCCTGTTTCCGGGCATAAATGCCGTATTGCATCTTTGGTGTTATGTATTGGGACTCATCATGGCTCTGCTAAACAAGCCTGTTAAAATCATGCACCATGAAAGATAAGGCCATCAAGGACATATTGACAGAGAATGAACGCCGCAATGCGATTGTATATGCAAAGTTCAATCCAATTACCGGAGAAGGTTCTGTCGGTAAACGTGTAAAGTGTACCATCAGTGACTTTCCTATACATACCCAGTGGTTACCGGAACGTATCATGAAAGTGCCGCTTGTACGCCAACTCATCGAAGCCGGTTCTATTTCCAAATTTCTCACGGACTACATGGGCGTGGAAGACAATCAGGATGATCGCTTGAAGGTCATAGAGCAGTTTGTACGAATACGCAGCCGCGAGGATTTTCCGTTTTGGGCGGCAACATTTGTCTATATCAAGGCCAAAGGCGGCGGTGAGGATGTCCTGTTTCGTCTGACAAGACCTCAACGGCGTTTTGTGGATCGGCTTGAGAAATTGCGTATTGCAGGGAAACCGATACGCATCATCCTGCTTAAAGCACGGCAATGGGGTGGTTCCACCACTTCACAGCTTTATATGGCATGGTTGCAGCTGCTTCACAAAACCGGCTTAAACTCACTTATCATTGCACATCAGGGCGCAGGCTCCGATGAAATCAAGGATATGTTCGACCGGATGATTAAAAGTTATCCTGTCGAAATGCTCTATAAAATTGATGAAGCCTACAATGAGAACGAGCCGAAGATTGTAGGAGTGGGAAAATCGGGAAGTATATCGCGTATTCCGCAGCGTAACTGCAAAATCAAGATTGGTACGGCTGAACGCCCGGATTCGTGTCGTGGCGGTGATTACAATCTTGTACATCTCTCCGAAGTGGGAATATGGAAGGCTACGGAGGGAAAGAAACCGGAAGACATTGTGCGCTCCGCCTGTTCGGGTATTCTCCTCAAGCCCTACACCATGATTGTTTATGAAAGCACAGCAAATGGCACCGGGAACTTCTTTCATCGCGAATATACTGCCGCAAAAGAAGGGAAATCCCAGTTCGAGGCAATGTTCGTTTCATGGTTCGACATCGAGCAATATACACTCGCTTTTGATTCGGACAAAGAAAAATGGGATTTTGCAGAATGGCTTTATCAGAATCGGGACAATGAAAATACAGATTCCGAACGTGAGGAATGCGGTAAGTATCTTTGGTCGCTGTGGGAAAAAGGTGCTACGCTCGAAGCTATCCATTGGTACATAGCCGAACGCAGGAAGTACAATGACCATGGGCAGATGGCTGCCGAATTTCCGTCTGATGATGTGGAAGCCTTCGTACATTCGGGAGCACGTGTGTTCGACAAATACAAGGTCGATGCAATGCGTAAGACCTGCAAGAAACCTAAATATGTCGGTGAAGTCTGTGCCGATGCGGATGAGGGCAAGAACGCTTTGCAGAACTTGCGTTTTGTGAAAGACAAACAGGGATTGTTGCATATTTGGGAGTTGCCGGAAACAGATGAAAAGGAAGTTGTTACAAATCGTTACCTCACGATTGTCGATGTGGGTGGACGCTCCAATAAAGCAGACTTCTCTGTTGTTCTTGTGCTTGACCGTCTGTTTATGATTGATGGTGGCAAGCCTGTCGTAGTGGCACAATGGTACGGACATTGCGACATCGACCAGCTTGCGTGGAAAGCGGCACAAATAGCGGCTTTTTATGACAATTCACTCTTGGTGATAGAAAGCAACACCTTGGAAACGCATGACAAGGAGCGGCAGGTAGATGGCGACCAGTCACAGTTCATCCTTAATCAAATCAAAGAGATTTACCCTAATCTCTATGCACGTGGTCAGTCCGAAGAAGCCGTACGCGAGGGATTGCCTACCAAATACGGCTTCCATACCAATGTCTCAACCAAACCAATGATTATATCAACCTTAGTCAAGGTTATTCGTGAGAATTTATACACAGAACGTGACGAACGTTGCCTGGACGAATATTTGTGTTACGAGAAAAAACCGAACGGAGCTTTCGGAGCGATTACCGGTAAACATGATGACTTGCTAATGACAAGAGCCATAGGCTTGCATATATGTTTCTTTGAAATGGAAATTCCAAAGATTGTGCTTCGTATCGGACGATTTGTTATCAAAAAGAAAAAAGCTGTTTCAGCAGCTACAATATAAGTTTAACTATAAAAACAAGGAACAATGAACATTTTCAGAAAAATCAGAGCTTCGCTTCGTTTACGTGAAGCAGTCAGACAGGCAGACGAAAAACACAAAGAAACTGGAGAACGTTACTACGTTATGCCTGCCGGTGGGAAAAAAGGTCAACTTATCATTATGGATAGAAAGAATTTCCGTAAGTTGAAACAGAAAGGCTACATCAATCATAATACGTTTGTGGGCGACCTTGAACGCGAATGCTTCTACTGCACGACTTATGGAAACGGTTCAGCTATGCTTCCTTCTGCTGTTATTGCATTGAAACGAAAACAGTATTTCTCATGGCTTGATTCATTTTCAAATACCAAAGAGAATGGGAAAGTACGGAAACATTGACGGTATAGCCACACTGACCAACGACCCGCTCGCACTTGACAATATCAATAAGTTCAAAGTTGGGGACCGGGTAATATGCAACGATAATGGTGTCATTGGTACGGTCAAGGAATTGGATATTCCGAATGAAGCCTGTGTTGTTGATTTCGACAATGGAGAGGAAGATGTCTGGATAGAGAAATTCCAACTGTCCAAAGAATAATAATAATTAGACATGAGGGTGTGCCAAATATCTTCAGTTGATACACCCTCATACTTTATCCGCTAAACATGGGCTTGTTTGATTCTTTTCTCGTTGCCTCTTGACCAAATATCATCTTCGGTTTGGCCATATGTCGCAAGTTGCTCTATTTCTCTCTTTTGTTGTTCCTGCCAAGGCTCAAACTCTATAATATCTCTCATAAGCCATGAATCCCACCGTCCTCTGAAACAGATACCCCGGTCATCAAGGTACACATCGGCTATGATTTTTCCGCTTGCATGTTCAGGTTGATTCGGGTTCTCGTTTATATGGTCGTATGAAATATTGTTTTCTTCCAACCACTTTTCTAATTTTTCAGTTTTCTTGCGTGTCGTAAATATGATGATAGTCCACCCGTTTTTCTTTAGGGTGGCTGTACCTGTATCTGCGTTCGGTATTATCTGCCCGAATACATCTTCACCCTGCCAACCTTTGCTGTAGTCATGTATGACACCGTCAAAGTCTATACAAATAGTTTTCTGTTCCATGATGTCGTTAAATTAAAATTATTACCTCATTGCATTGTTCAGTTTGTTCACGGCCTGCATATTCGCTCCTTGCTGCGCTTGCGCCATCAGTTCGGGAGAAAGACCGTCGGGCACTTTGCCCTGCTCCAACTGTTCCTTCTGTGATTTGATACTTTGCAACAATTCATCTGCAAACGGGAAATCTCCATGCTCAAGCAGCTGCTCTACACTGATTGCCTGAGACTGGTACAACTGCATAAGCATATCGTTAGCAAGATGCCTGTATGCCGGTGTTGAAGTGCTTTCGGTAATGCTTAAATCAAATTCTACATCACGTATTTTCTTCGGGTCATATTCGATTTGTGCACCACTCTTACCTGCAATATTGAAAACACGTTTGCTATCATAAAACTGCTGCATATTCTTCACATCCTTATATGCTCCGTCCACTACAAAACAACTGAAGCATTCAAGCAGGTCGAGCAATGACTTCGTGGCGTTTTCTGTCTGTTGGTTATAGTGCGATGCACTTTCACCGGAATACCCGGGCTTTCCTTGTAATGCGCCCGTAACTCCCGATATATCTTCAAAAAATTTGAGTTGCATATTAAGCAGTTCCGCAATGCCTATATTTGTGGAATTATTGGCCACCTGTTCCGGCACTTTTCCGCTTTTGCTCGGCTTGTATACGATGACACCGTTAAATTCTGTCCAGCTCTCTGCAATATCGTCAATGCTCACACCATCAGGCAAGCAATCTTCGGGCATCATCAGCACGCCTTTGGCACTCGCCCGCATTATCCAGTCATAGAGGGTTATCAATCGGTTGGTATATCGCTGTTGGTCGATTACATCAGCAACGAATGAATGGATTTCACCATCAATGAACGGATATGCCTTGAAAACATATGGATGGCTTCCATGCTCGTAAGGCGTTTCCCCCTCCCTCAATATGTCGCCAAAAGGAGAAAGGTAATAGAAATACCAATAATCGTCCACAAACCAAGTAGCTTTTATCAACGGAACCTCATCTTCCGGCATACCGGCTTCCTTGGCCATACGCATACGTTCTTCATTTTCAGTAAGCACCACTTGTGCGTAATCTTCTTCGTCTATTTTGAAAATATCGCCGTTTTGGTAGTCATGGCAACGGTATCTCGGTTTTTGCTCCTTGCGCCATATCTCTATCACACGGCATCGTCCTGGTTCGCTTGTGAATAGAAAATCGTAGTTTTCCAAGCGGCTATACCCGAAACGCTCCGCGTATGTGGCTATGTAATCTTTCCTTGCCGCCCACTTGTAAATGTCACGCAATTGTCTGTATTCCTGCGGACTTGATGCGAACTGTTCACACAACTGTCCGAAAGAAATGTCGTGAACTTCTCCAAGCACGGAAACATCCCAACCTCTGAAATCTCTCATGTTGTTGTCGATAAAGAAATTATTGGGTTGCACATAGTCCGTCCAACAATCCTCTTTTCCATTACGCCAACCGTACGATTTACGGTGAACGATAAAACCGCTTATCAGGAACTCTTCCATAGTTCGGGCATATACATCGTTCATTCGGTTAAGCTGCATGTTGCATTGAAGTATCGTACTCATCGTTTCACCAAGTTTCTGTTCATCCCGATCACGTGCGGTACAGGTCGGTTCTTTACTTTGGCTTCGATACACGCCAAGCACGCTTCGCACAAGCCTACGGATAAGGTTGTTTTTCAAAGGCACGTTGCCTTGACTTTTAATGTATTCTTCCTCGCTCATGGATTTTCCGTCCACACAAATCATATCGTCCCATTGGAAACCATAGGTATAGCGTTTGTTTCGCTCCCGGTCTTTCCGAAAGTCGTCCATCTGGCTCCAATAGTATTGTGCTTCCATAAGAATGTCAAATGCCCTGCGGTCACCATAACGTTTTGCAGAAACAACAGTATCTATCTCGGCGGCATCATTTCTTCCCGGAGCTATACGGCTCATTGGCAGCAATTTTCTTTCGCTTTTATTTATATGCATATTTTTATCATTTTAATGATTGCGCGGAACAAATATACTGCTCCGGGCAATCATCCTATGTTTAACTATTTACGGGTTTTGTTCATTTCTTCTATCATTTCCTTTTTGAGTTCATTCAATTCAGCCTCAATATTCTTACGTTCCTCATCATCAACTGTGTCATTCAGTTCATTATAGAGGTCGTCAATATCCCTACGATAATCCTCAAAAATTTCATACCGCTCGTATTCGGGTGAATTGTAAAGGAAATCAATCTTTTCCGCATAGTCAAATATGTCGTTGTCGGTATCTTCCTCATAGTGCTTTAATCGGGATTTCAATCGGTCATGCTCCTCTTTCAATCGGAAATACTCATTGTTCACAGCCCTGTACTCGGTGCGTTCGTCCCCGGCTTTGACCAGTCTGTTTGCCAACAAGAAGCTACGAGGGTCATACTCACGGTTGCCTGTAACGGTTTCTACTGTCTTGCTCAACTTGTCGATTGTTCCGAACACGCCACCGAAATAACCGTTCAGCATATATTCAATCTTGGCAGGATTGAAGTCGATAGCACCTTTTGTGTAAGAATCACCGCCAGTAGCTTCGTTCATGACATTTGCAAGCCCGACAATGTATTTGTTGGCACTCTTGTATGCTTTTGTCCATTCGGGCATATCCTTATTCCAAGGGGTGTCCTTGTACAAAGGCATACCCGTCCAGCTCTTTTCCGCAACGTAGGCTTCCCACAGGGGTTTATAGGCACTCGGCACAAAAGCGTTCAGTCCGCCTCCGCCCTCCAAGAGGTCAATCGGCAATATTTGTGTAACCTGTCCTGTTATGGATTCGGCTATTTCGCCACCTGTTAGATGTTCCTTCCCATTAAGGATGGAAATCATCAGTTCGCCCATGCCGTAAACTGCCCTGTATTCTACCGGAAGAGGAATGGATACCCAACTGTTTCCTGCACGGAAAAGAATATTGCTGCGCCTTACATATTCGGGAAGATTGTAGTATGCGTTCTTGTCATCATCGTCATCATCATCGCCACCCAAGTAGGCAACAATGGCACCAAGAAGGAACATCGCCGCAATGCCTGTAAAGGATTTGGCTGGATGGCGTTTCACCTGTCGCCCAAAGTTTGTCGTACCTTGAATGGCGGCATTCCAAAATACATAACCGCTACGACCAAGCCCAGATACCAATGCACTGGCGTTACCTGCCTTTGTCTGCCCTGTACTGTCATAGAATTTTGCTCCGCTGCCTTTCTTGTTGAAGTTCACGCTTATTTCCTTTGCATCATAAATGGACCTGTCAATGCTCCTGCCCATTTCACGTGATGTCATGAAAGCGGCAAAACGGGCGCAGTTCTCAACGGCTCGGTTGTACTCATCGAAACGTTCGCCCAACAAGTCCCATGCTTTTTTTACAGGAATCTTGCCGCTCGATTTTTTCAGTTCCCTGCGTATGTCGTTTTTATGCTGTTCAATGTCACGGATATTGGCGTAGCCTGTTTCTCCTCCGTTCATCATGAACTGATGAAACATCGCTTCCGTCTTGTTGCCCATGTCAAGTGTCCCTTTGCGGTGTTTTGCCAAGAGTTGCTTTATTCTTACAGGGTTGGCATACATATAATTGCGATGAAAACGCAGTGCGTAGTTCGGGCTTTCCCTTATCCAGGTCATGGTATTGGTGTATAACATATCTCGCATAAAGTTCGACACGATGAAGTCCGGGTTTCGTGTAGTATAGAACGCACTCAACTGTCGGTTGATATTTTCTCCTGCACGGAGAATAGCCCCGATTGCCCCCGACATGTCGTTATCGGGATTTGTCTGTCCGTTCAATGCCTGTGCCGCACGGGGATTGCCGTTAATGGTAATCACATAGTCCCTGCCGCCACGCTTCACAATAATTTGGTGCTGCCTCATATCCCTGCTTTCCACAATACGGTAAGGAATATTCACGGTATCTTTTCCATGCTTGTATCGGTCAGGGTATTGCTGTGCCAGCGATTTCATCTTTGTTTCAAAGTCCAGCATCTTCCGTTCTACTTCTTCGGGGGTGTCTGTACTGTCTATGTTGTCAGGAAACACAGGCTTCCATTCGTTGGTCACCGTATCGTATTCTACCCAAATGTCGCTCACACTGACAAGGTCGCTCGGATGGTTAAGTGCGAAATTAAGGAAACGCTGTTTTACCAATTTGTTCCGGTTGCCCTGCATGATAGCACCTTCTGCCATTGATTGCAGGTTGGCAAAAGGGTCATCCGCTTTCGACCTTCGTCCTTCCGCTTTCTTGATAGGAGCATTGAATGCACTTTGCTTGTGCGTCAGATATGCGTATGCTTCAGTACTGGTCTTTTCATCAAAACCACGTAACGGAATATAAAAATCATACATATCTGAAATCTTGTCAAAGGTCGCTTTGCTCATCATGCCACATTCGTATGACTTTGAAAGTATTGCTTTGCTCACAGCATTGACTTTTTTCCAAAGGTCGGCAGTGTCATGTGCCTGTTCGTAATCGTTAACCATTATCTGTGCTTCCGTTTCAGCATCGGTAACATTATCCATACCTGTAAGGGCTGTAAGTCCGGCATAGTCGGTTTGGTCTGCATTGGTTGCCCCATTATTGATTGCTTCATTACGCATATATGTATTGCGTTCAAGTCCGTGTTTCGCCATCATGTAATCGGTCAATTCCTCACGCTCTGCCTCAGTCCGGGCGAGTTTGGCAACTTCATCAAGCATGGGCTTGAACAGGGTGTGTGCAAATGCATCGGCTTCGGCTTTGTTCACGCTCGACAGACGATTTTCGCCCAAGTATGCGTTTTCAAATCCGTCCACATCCTCAATGTTTGTTCCTTGGCCAAGGATAGCCTGCATAGCTTCTTTAAGTCCGAGCATACTATCCTGCAATGCTTCCTGTGATTGGAACATTCCTGTCTTAACACGTCTTTCGTAGCGGTCTCGTGCCAACTCTCTTTCGTGCATTTCGGGGCTGCCGTCACGATAGAGCTCATCATTGCTATCTGCTGCAAAATTCGGGTTGCGGTTTGTATCCGAATAGTTACCAACCCCCAACTCGTATTGTTTTGCCACATCAGCAGCTTCACCCAAGATGCTCCTGTATCTGCCCGGCTCGGCAAGGTTCTCATAGCTTCTCCACAATATGTAGCGCAGTTCGTTGTCTGTCAGAGTAACCCCTCTGAAATCATCGAAGCCTATCTTATGGAGCATATTCAGGAAGAAATCCTTTATCTGCCGCCACCAGCTTGCATTGATGTTTTCAAATTCTGTTTGTTCGGCAAGCGAAGCAAGATATTCTTCGGTAGCCTTTCGGAAATTCCAACCGTTTTTTGCAGCCATATCTACAATGCGTTTGCGTATGTTCTCATCGGCATTGTTGAATACATTATCAAGGAATGTGTCAAAATGTTCTCCGAACAACTGGCGCAAACCATAGTGCGCCACAGCCTCATGTAGCAGCGTCTGCTCAACATCAAACGCACTTGTATGGTTGGGAATGACAATGGTTATCTTCCCTGTACTCTTCGAATAGAAGCCTTTTGCACGCTGTTTCTTTCCATCCAAGACGGAAGCATCAGTAACAATCTCCACATTGTCAAGATGCAGCTTCTCGGCAAGGATTTCCACACGTTCTGCCATTCTTTGGCGTTCGCGCTGTGCAAATTCCCTCCGTTGCTTTGCCGTTCTTCTTGACTGACCGAGCAGTTTTGCTACTGGGTCATTCTCATAACTGACTTCATCATCGGTGTAGGCACCACCACCTTCGCGTTTTAATTCATCATCTTCTTCCGAGGCGGAAATATTATTTGCCGTTTCCACGCTTGCATCCATTTCAGCGTATTTGGCTTCCTTTTCCTCCAACTCTTTCTTCATCAGTTCGGCATATTCCTCTAACTGTGCTTTCGCCTGTGCCAATTCTTCTTCATACTCGAATGGCTTGCCCTCTCTTGACAGGAGTTCTTTCAATTCGGCTTCATTATGTTTTTTGCTTCGCTCTCCGGCACTCAATCTCTCTGCAAAATCCTTTCCTGTAATCACATTGTCTGTAATATCCTCAACGGCATTGCGAAGCAGGTTTTGGCGTACCGGCACATCTTCAATGCCGAGTTCAAGACAAGAGTAGGTCATTCTACGCTCAACATCATTGAAAAGTGTTGCACCGTCACTCATGGTTTTCCTTGTCAGTTTTGTTGTGACCACAAATGAAAAATCGCCTATCTGTATAATCAGTTCCCGTTTCTGTTCTCCTGAAATCTCACCGTCTTTCATCTGCTTCATTTCGGCAAGGACACTCTTGTTGTGTTCCTTGAAAAAATCATCCATTGTATCAACAGAAGTAAAGCGATGTTTCCCGGTTACAATCTCCTTGAATTGTCCATCGGGGAATGACGAGCGTACAGCCTCCAAGCACCTGCCGTTGTCCTCAATGCGCTTTTCCGCATCCTTGATAAAGGCTTTCAGTCTTGGCTTGGCATTATGGATATAGGTTTGGTCTGTTTCCCATTGCTTTTTGCGGCTTGCATATTTACGCACGTTCTTTTCCGCATTGTTTTTCAGCATGGCATACTCACTGCCGGAGAGCTGCGCAACGGTATCGCCAAACACATCTTCTTCCTCTTCAAGCACACGGTTGGTCATGCTGTTGTTCATCATCTGCTTGCCGTTCATGATACTGTCGGCAATCGCTCCCTTTGTTTTCAATCGTTGGTAGGCGGTAACATCCAAACTGTCCTCAACTCCGAAACGCAAGATGCGTACAGGCTTGTTCATGTCCTTATGCAAATTTCCCTGTCGCAAAATGCGTCCGTTGCGCTGGGTATAGTCCATAGGACGGTTGGGTGCATCCAAATGTATCAGCGTGTGCAGTCGTTCCTGAATGTTCACGCCCGTACCGAGCGTAAAGGTAGAACCGAGAATCACGCGAACTTCACCACGATTTACCTTTTCAAAGATTTCAAGTTTCTTCTTGACGGTCATTCCCGACCTCATTACTACAATCTCATCAGCAGGAACACCCTCTGCAATCAGTTTATTTCTGATGTCATCATAAAGATTGAATCCGCTCTGCTTATTTTGATAATTGTCGGCAAAAATGGCAACCGTACCTTTGTAGTCGGCTGTTTCTTTCAGTGAGCGCAAAGTTTGGCGCACGGCTTCATTGGTCTTGCTGTTTTGGTCGTCCTCTGCATCTGACTGCACCAATCGGGCATCCACGGCAGCAGCTTTGGCAATACCATACATCGTGAGCGGAATATGACTGTTCTCTTTCTTCTCTTTGCCGCTCATCTGCTCATAATGTTCAAGTTCGCTCTTTACGAACTTCATGATACTACGCAATGCACGTGTCTGTGGCAGATAGAGGTCTTGTGCCTTTCCTCCCTCCATTTCAGGTATTTTGTCCTTTACGCCACCGGCTTCTTTGGTAAGGACAGTATCGGACACTCCAGACCATATACGCACCAGTTCGGGCAGGTTCACGTATCCGGCAAAGCGATTGTTCTCCTTGAACTTTCCGCTTGTGGTGAATTCCAACATTTGCTGAATGTTACCGAAGTTGCGTACAAAGTCATCAAAGTAATAGATACCGTATTCTTTCATTGTATCGGCAGGCATGAGATAGCGCATGAACGTCCAAATCTCTGCAGCGGTATTGCTGATAGGCGTACCTGTGGCAAAGATTACGTTTCGTCCGTTGTTCTTTTCTAAAACAGCCTGTGTTTTCAAGAATACGCCTTGTGATTTTTTGCTGTATGACGGGTCCACACCTTTCACTCCACGCTGCATGGCAGTGGCAAATCCAAGGTGCTTGTATTCGTGGGCTTCATCCACAAGCAGGGCATCAATGCCCATGTCGTCAAAGTTCTCCACATCGTCAGTACGGCGGTCAAGCATTTCCATTGCCTTGACTTCTGCATTCTGCAAGGCTACGGCACGTTTTTTCTCATCGTTGGCGGTGCGTTTCTTTGAAGCATTGTCTGCAAGTCCGGCAAGCTGTTCCTCCAACAATTCGATTTCACGTTCGGCTTGCCGGGTAATCATGTTCTTTCCGTCCGGGTCTTCCTCTTTCATCTGTTCAAGAATGAGCATCTTCTCCTCAATCTTGTCCTGCACGAAAGCCATTTCCCTTTCCTCGCTGTCGGGAATAAATTCAAAGGTTGATTGCGGAACGACAATCATGTCCCAGTCGTTGTAGCGTATCTTGGCATAGAAGTTCTTTCTACCATCTGCGCTACGGTCTGCCTCTTCGAGTGTCAGTATCTTGGCATTCGGGTACAGTTCCTTTGCACTTGCAACAAATTGACCTACCGTGGCATTCTGTACAACAATCATCGGTTTGCGGGCAGTACCTAAACGGCGCATTTCCATTGCTGTGGAAATAAGGGTAAAGGTTTTTCCTGTTCCTACCTCATGGGCAAGCAACAACGGTTGCTGTGTGCCTCTCACGATGGCTCTGCCTTGATGAGGACGCATCTTGAATTTATGTGAAGCACCTCCAAAATACTCCGGCACAAACTCGTCCGGTATGCTCATAGGCACAAAGTTGTTGAACATATCGTTATAGATACGTTCCATACGTTCCGACATTTCCGGGTCGCTCTGCATCTTCTGCCTTGCCCAGTCCTTGAAGTCCTGACGGATTTCATCAATCTTGGCAGCACAAGCTTGTGTAGCCTCCTTGTCGGTTATTGTTTCTGTTGTGCCGTCATAATGTTTCTTGGTGGTGGAAACTGTAATGCTTCTGTTCTGAATGGCAGCTTCTATGAGAGTGTGCCCCATAATGGTTCTGCCGAGCATTTCACTGGTCACGCCCATGGCACGGTTCTTTTCGTAGTTGGTAAAGTATGGTTCTTTCATAAACCAAGTACCGCCTACTGCTGTAAACCGGACATTTACCTCCGTTCGTTCCTTTACGAAATCTTCATACAATTTCGGGTCAATCCAAGAACTGCCGAGGGTAAAGTCTATCAGATGTGCGGGGATTTCCATTGGCATGACTTCCTGCAATGCCTTGATGTTGCGGTCAAATTCCCCATTCTCGTTGTTTTCCTCTGCCTGACGCAGTTTTTCACGGATATTTCCACTCAAATACTGATACGATGCTTCCATCTGTCGGCTTACTGGGTCCTCGAAACCGTAGCCGCTCTCGATGATTTCTTTCTTCACATCTTCGATGCCTGTGCCAAGTTGTTCGGCGATATATGGTATGTCCACACGACCGAATTTGAAGATACTTGCAATGATACCGTCCTTGACATTGGCCGGGGTGGGTTCTTTATCTTTTTCAACGACACGTTTGCTGAATACATCGGTCTTTTCAAATTTCTGTATCCGGTTTCCTTTTTCATCTGCCGTTTCCTCAAACTTTTCAAGAGCGAATACATTGGCATAGTCCACATCATTGCGGAGAAACGCAATGGCGGTGTTCTTGTTGAAGTGTCCGTATGTGCTGACAAAATCATCGTATGCCTTGTTGAGTTTGTCAAGCAAGGGTTTCAGCCCCTCATCGCTTTCATTCTCGGTCTGATAGGAAAGGACTTCTGCAAGGGCTTTCTTGATAGCGGTGTACGCCTCGAAACATTCCACTTTCGTATGCCCCTTTACCTTATTAGCATTTACTTCGAGGGGTTGTGCGCTTGCTGTCGAGTTGATGTACAGCTTTCCGTCTTTAACAAACACTTCGCCAATCTTCTTGCCTGGCATTACATCAGTGATAACTTCTGTGTTACGCTCACCAAATTCCTCCGCACGGAACGAACGGACAAATTCAGCCAACATTTCTTCCTGCTTCTTATCCTGTTTAGGGTATAAGCCTTTGCTTGTCGGGCGGAAAGTGTCACCTTTCTCAAATGCAAAATGCATTTCACCTGCCATGTTTTCAGGGTGTTCAATGAAATAGCGGTTGTAGTCCATCGAAAGCTGTTTGATGACCGGCGTTTCCTTGCCTTTGACCTTGCGTGTTTCCCCGGTGTCATATTCTGCCATGCGCTCTCCGCTCACATCGCTTACATCAATGGCGTGGACTGACTTCTGCCCGTTCACACGCTTGCGGATAACAACGATGTCGGAGGTTACCCCGGCGCCTCCGAAAGTCTTGTTGTGCATACGGAAAGCACCCACGAAATCTGCACCTCCCTCGTTCACAATCCAATCACGGAGCTTCTTGCTGTTGTCAAGCGTGCCGTTGGATGTGATGAAGATACCCAAACCGCCCTCACGCAGTTTGCGCACATTCTTTGCTATACAGAAATCATGTATGTTGTGGAATTTCTTCGACAGGTCTTTATCTCCGGTGGTATCGTTCACACGGAGTCCTGTAACGAACGGAACATTGGTAATAGCCAAATCCACGCTGCCATTCGGTATGCGTGTCTGCTCGAAGCCCTGTATTTCCACTTTGGCATCAGGATAGAGGAGCGAGAGGATGCCTCCCGAAGTTCCGTCAATCTCTATGGCATGGATGTCACTACGCTCACTGATGTTTGTAGGCATCTGTCCCAAGATATTGCCGATACCGGCAGAACCTTCAAGAATGTTTCCACCATTGAAGCCCATTTGTTCGGCAATGTCCCAAAGCGTATCCACAACGTATGCCGGAGTGTAATAGGCACTATTTGCACTCATTACGGCCTCTTGATATGCCTTTTCACCAAGCAACTCACGGAGCTTCTTTGCAATGGGATTAGGAGCATACGATGTACCTTCGTTGAAAGCCTTGCCCAAGCCACCCCAGCCACTGAACTTGCGAAGAGTCTGCATCTGTTTTTCTGTAGCCCGTTCGCCGCTTTCAAGCAACTGTTTTGCCAGTTCGATAGCCTTGATATTGGCTTCGATACGGGCATCTACTGATGTCGGAGCGTGGTCTTTACCACGTTCCGAATGGTTGTTATGGGTATTCTTCTTCTCAGTTATGGCATCTGAAAGTCGAGGTCGCACAATCCTATTGACTGCATCGCTTGTTCTTTCTCCTTCGTTGTCAGTTCCTCTACCTGCTTGTTGTTCGCTTTCGCTACCTGTTTCAGTGCCTCTTGATAATCCTTGTCCGTGTCGATTACCGTTGGCTGACAATCCTTCGGAGCGTTCTGCATCAGTTCTCTGTAATCCATGTTCGTTGTTTTTATTGTTATCAATCAGATCGTCAAACAAGCCCAGTTCATTTGACTGCTGTGAATTTACTGCTTTTTTCTCATTCTTCTTACGTGCAGGGCGACTTTTTTTGATGCGTTCCTGTGCAATCTCTGCCTCTTGCTCCACCTCGGTCTCTCTTGTTACGGTTTCGGCGGTAGCAAGCGCATCAATACTTTTCTTATCGAAATTCGCCACATCGAATTGTTGTACCTCATCGTATGGAGTCATGTCTGCATCCAGTCCGTTCTCTGCCACCTCCGGCAAATCTCTCGCACCATTGTAAAATGCTTTAAGGTAAGGGCGTATGGCATCGCCCAAGTCTGCAATCATGGCCGTTGCATACTCGGCAAACTTACGTGAACCTTTCTCCAAATGGTAAACAGCCATCTCTGTTCCAATGGCAAGAATCTCAGGGTCTATACCTATATTCATTTGACCGAGCAACTTCTTACGCATACGCTCACGAAGTTCTGCATAACGCTCATCAGTAACAAGACGGTTACCACTCGCTTCAGTCTTTTTCTGCGAATTGTCTTGTTGTTGCTCACTCCGCATATCGTTGATAAGAGTTCGGACTTCATTAGCAAACTTATCTGCACTATCTTTAGTCAGGAAAATAATATTTCCTTCATGATAAACGTCTCCACCACGCTTCTCTCCTAAATCCATCACAGCCTGTTTTTCCGCATCAATCATCTTCATCAAAGTACGAACAGAATATCTGTTATCCATTTCCTTGTCAACAACGAAATCTGTCCTTTTGTCACGAATTTCATCCTTTGCCTTGCGATCAAGTTCTCGGGTCTTAATTTTATTTTCGAGCGAAATGCCAACTGCATCCAAAACTTCTTGCATACCGTTCTGAGGATTGCGAAGAATGTCTAACATTTCCTCTGGGCTGTTGGTTGTCTGACGAAAACGTGCATCACCAATAGGTATGGGACCGCTCACATCATCACGACTTAATGTAGTTTCCCCTGTTTCTTTATCAACAAAAACAGAGTATTGCCATATAGGAGTATATTCCTGCTTTTCCTCCTGCTTCGTGGCTTTCTGTTGTTGAGGTTCTGAAAACTGCACATTGCCGTCATTTACTTCTGACAAATCAGACAAAGACAAAGGTGGTTGTGATTGTGCATCGGTTGCATATTCTGCCAAGCGTTCAGCATCTTCCTTGCTCCGCATCATGAAGCCTTGCTTTTCCTTGTCCCACCAGCCTTTCAGTTGTTTGGCAAACATTGTGGTGTGCTTCCGAACAGTATCTCTTAATTTATTATTGAACTTCACAAGGTGCATATCCAACACCTTACCCCTTTTGGTGGTATATTGTGCCTGAGTAATGGTGTATGCAGCATCAGTCGGTGTTGTCGTTTCTTCATTGGAATTGTTTTGTTCCAATTTCCGCTGTTCAGTAAAGAGGTCGTTTATTTCGGAAATAATGCGGGCTTCCTCAAATATATCACTCTGACCATGTGCGGCTTCTTGTTCCTTGTGCAGTTCTTCAATGCGTGATTTGATTTCAGAAAGTCTGTCGACTTGTGTACTTGAACTCTGTTCCTCAACACTTTTGACTGATTTGTATTCAGCAAACGCTTTAGTCTTACGGTGGCTACTATCTATCCACTTCTTGAAATCCTCCAAGTTTACGGCAGTTACCACTGTCTTGTGATTATTTGCCCAGTCGCTGTCATAATTCGCGAAGTAAGCTGCCTCGGCATCGTCAGTCTCATTGAAACCAAGCATTACCTTATGCTCATCAAAGCTGCCATCCTCATTATACTGGTCCACCACGAACACCCTGCGTCCGTTCCACCCGTCAATATCGTCAGAGAGGAACACGTCTATGTGGTCTCCATCCACGCCCTCCGTGCCACGAATATAGCCGTAGGTGTTCTGCATGATCGTTTCCCACTTGTTGCCCTCTGTGTCTATTCCACTACGAACGGATCCTTTCGGGTTCTCAATGGTGATATTGAATGTACCAACCTGCACATGACCTTTCTTATAATTGCCTGCTTCTTTCTGTTTCTCCGTAGGAGTAGTATCGGTTTCTTTCTCTGCCACTGCAACAGCATTGGCTAAAGACAAAGATGCATCAATATAATTAAGAACATCCAATAAATCTCCGAATGTTTGACCGTCATACTCATAAGCGCTACCTATATAATTACCTTTCGTATCAGGTGCATCAACTTTTATAACTTTATGAGTACCATCAACAATAATTGTCTGTTTATAAGTATCGCCATACTTTCCGCTTTCAATCCAATCATCTTCTTGAACTTCAATACGTCTTGCTATTTTTGCACTAAGTTGATTGTCAGTATCATCAGAAAACAGCATTTCTTCTTGTGATAAAGAAGATTCTATTTCGCTTTGTCCACCAATGCTTTCAGTTCTTCCTGTATCATCAGTTGTCCCATTTCTGTTCTCAACTCGTTCTCTTGGCGCAAGAGTTCCATTGCTTCCTTGCTGCCCTCGTTGGCTTGTTGCAGTATCGCCAACCAATACATTGCTTCGTTGTTGTCCATTGTAATCTAAATTAAATGTTTCTTTAATAGCCTGTACGAGCGTCCGAGGGGTATTGTCCGGTTGTTCGAACAGAGTTTCTTCCTGTGTACCTTGTATAAGGTCATAAATCTTGCCGAATGTATTTTGAATGAAGCTTTGGCTTTCACCTTTATACATTGCGGCCAAATGCAGGACAAAGTTACTGAAATTATCAGCAGGGAGATAACTTTCCCCAGTGACATCATCCATTTGATACTGGCGTTTCCAACTTTCTACGGCAGTACGTGCTTCCTTGAAGTTCTTTGCCTCTGCAAACATTTTATCTTGGGACAAAGCATAGTAAGCACGAACGGAATTCTGTATCTCATCTACCATTCGTTCACTGTTCGGACTATCATAATCACGAAAAGCAGTGGCAAGAATAGCTTTTTGTGCTTTTACCGGTAATACGTTGAACATTTCCTCCAACCGTGTACTACCGTCCTTGAATATGCTTTGATACATGATACCACGCAAATCATTCTTGGATTCGGGAGTCAAGTTACCCTTGCTGTCAAACGCACTCTTGTATTGTGTGGGAGTAATGAAACCTCTTTGGCTCATCCATTTCAAAACATTAGCACCATTGGAATCCACAAGTCCGGCAAATGACATTTCATCATCCGAAGTCCTAAGCAGCAAGTTGGCAAACGAACGCATTTCGGCTCCCATGCGCTGCAAGGCGTTTTTAGGTTTGATGCGTTCAACACCTCCACTTTCTGTGTCCTGTGCCACATACTGGCCAAGACGGATAGCCTCTGCATCGTCCACATCAACCATGTTCACAAGGACAGGATGCTCCATAGCCTCAATGTCTTCTGCTTGTAATCCAAATTCTTCCGCATGGTCTTTCAGATACTGCTTGTAAAGAGCCGCCTGTTCCGGATGGTTCTCCCACATGATACGAAGTGCGTCACTTCGGTTATTGCCCTGTATGGCTTCGCCCCGTGCGTTCACGGTAGGTGCGCCTGTATAGGCGGTAACAGAAGATGTGATTTCTTCGGGGCGTATGTTTCCGGCAATCTTTCGTGCAGACAATACACTTGCCTCGTCATTCCGTTCTTTTGGCTGCGCTTCGTCAATAAAGTGCAGAGGGTTGCGCACGCCTTGAATATGGCTCGGTTGCAACAAGTTTACATCAATCACGGCTACACGACCACCTACAATGGCATCATCACTGAATTTTACGGATACCTCCTTTCCCTGCAATGCCTGTACAGGCTCTTGTCTGTCTATCTTATGACCGTTCATGCGTCTGTAACCTCTTGCCCGTGCATCCTGCGGCTTGTCGTCCACCATGTCCGGCACTCCGTTCAGGGCTTCACGCTCGATGCGTTCCGCTTCCTCACGTTCGGCACGTAACTTTTCTTCTTCTGCCTTTCGCAATGCGGCTGCTTCATCGGCAATACGTCTGCGTTCATCATCCGCTTCCATTTTTCTGCGTTTGGCGGTACCGGCTATCTTCTGCCAAACGAGCAATTCCTGTTTGGCTGCATCAATCGCCGCTTTGCGTTCTTTCTCGGAAGCAATCTTTTCGGCAATGGAGTTGCCACCTTTCGATTTGGCTTTCTCCAACTTCTTCAAGGCTTCTTCCTTGTCGGCAACCATTCCATCGACTACGGTCTGTGCCATATCCTCATCACCCTCAGTCTGCTCCACAATGGCATCCCAAGCTGTGTCGCTGTCGGCCTGCTCATATAGTGGATTTCCCTGCTCATCCTTTGGTATTCTCTGCATGGCAGGAATATTTTGAGGGGCATTGTTATCATTTTCGGGAATATTTTCCGCACCATTGTTGCTCTCATTCTCGACAGGGCGTTCAAACGCTACTCCGTTATGCTCCAACAACATATTGTCAAGTTCATCACGGGTAAACAGGTTCACACGCTTGCCGTTGATAGGGGCTTCGGTAAATACCTCATACTTGCCGTCCGCATCAGCATCTGCTGTGATATTGCCACGGACGGTAACGCCGTTCTCATCGGTAAGCGAAACAATGTCATTGAGGGCGTATTGTGGTCTTTCAGCCTCTTGCATCTCCTGTTTCCGTTCGGCATTCTCAATGGTTCTCTGCTGCTCGAACTGCGCCACACGTGCCAAATTTGCCGCATCAGCCTGTTGCTGTATGGTTTCTTTTGCCAACGGGAAGATGTTCACGCCGTCCGAAACGTTAACTGTGCCGTCCCCATTATCCACAATACCGTCCTCGTTGGCTATAATCTGTACTTGCATCTGTGAACCATCCTGTCCGGTAATAGTATAGGCATCACCCGGATTGAATGTAACCTTACCGTCTATCTTATCAGCCGCTTCACGTGCGAACTGCTCCACAATGGCTTGTTCTGCCAATTCTTTTTGCTCGTTAGGGTCTTGCGATTCATCAAGAGACAATACTGCATCAGGTGATACTTGTTCAAGTGCGCCGGTTTCCGAATCGCGAATGATGATGCTGTTGTCCGAATCAGTTACGCTCACACCGCTACCATCGTCATATGGTACAAGCTTGCCACTGATTACATACACCTTCCGCTCATCCTGCTTCATCGTTGCCCCCTGTATCATGCCGGTATTACGGTTCACACGTGCATCTATCATTGAGTTGCTCTGCTCGATACGACCGTCTATATCATCACGTACACGTTGTATCATGCCGTTATACACCTGCTTGGCATTAATATAATCGATTACGGAAACCTTATCTTCATCATTCCATTGTTCGTTGCCATTCACAAACTCTAATGCGGCAATCGGATTTTCTTCAATCATTGCAAACATGCTCTCATCCACGAGGTCTGCAACCCTTGCACGCTGATACTCATACATGTTCTTTGCATCGTTCATCTCCTGCGAAGAAATGATATTATACCCGTCGAGATAACTGTCATTTGCTTGTTGTACACTTTCGTTTCGGTTGCCGCCACGTGATTGAGCCATAGAAGCAAGGTTAAATCCTCGCAAATTCAACGAGCGTTCCATATAATCCAGAACGGCAGCTTTCTCATTGATGGTAAAATCTTTATCACCGGCAATAAGTTCCGCAACTTCACCGATATTCTCATTGGTAGTAAGGTCAAGCGTCTCCTTTAATGGCTCCCATACCTCTTTGCCGAGTAATTCATTCACTTTTGCGTCCGCTTTATTTACACCATGCTTCATGGAAGTATAATTTGCAGCAGACAAAGTATGTTTTCCTGCGCCCATCAATCCCATAGAGAGTGCCATGCCTCCCCAAATGTCACCATGAAATTGGCCACTGGCAAACAAATTGGTACGTGTACCGTCCGGATTCTGTTGATAGGCATCATCAAGATTGAGCATGGTGCGCCACAGTTGTCCATAGTATTCTTCCGAAACCTCACCGACATAATCACTCATACCCATTTTGTTGAACATCTGATGAGTTTGTCCCATGATACCGTTCAACGCACTTGCGTCAGCCTTTGAAAGCACTGTACCGATACGTTTTGCACCTACAACATTGGCGAGTTTGCTCATATTCCCAAGAGTAAAGACCGGATCAAGATGTGCACCGAACATTTCCGAATAATTCTCAATGATGGCATTGGCTTCACTTTGCCAAATGGCATCCCCCCAAGTCTTGTCGTTGGAAAAATCATAGTTGCCGTTCTCATCAACAACCACATCACCCAGTTTACGGTCAATAATGTCAGCAGTAGTTTTCCCTGCCTGTACTGTATTGGCCATAAGTGGAGCGCGTACAAGCAAATCATCTGCAGTTGTACCGAGTGCTTTGATGGTCCAGTCGGTTGCATACCGTCCCAAACCTTTGGCTCCATTTTCTTTGATATAGGACTTGAAACCCTGCTGAGCCATTTTTTCAGCCGTTTCTTTGCTTATAACCTTTGTTGCAAGTCTGGTACTTCCTTTGGAGAAAGAGGACAATCCGTTAAATCCTCCACCTGTCAATACGAAATCCAGCATGAAGGACGGCATATAGCCTGTCATTACACCTGCTCTGTTCCAAAAATCTGCATTTCCGCTGTATCTTTCCTCTGCTTGTTGCTTCTCATGGATTGCGCCCATCATTGCATCATGCGCTTCACGTTCACCCTCTGTGGCATTTTCTTTTTTCAGTTCATCGGCATTCATCATCGTAAATGCGTCACGCATATCACCCATACCGAAATCCCACGTGCGCACATCACCCATAGTGCGACCGAAACCACGCCAAAAACCTACATCTACACCGTTTTCACGGTCTTTCTGTTCTTCAAGGTTCTTAATCAGTTCCTCTGTTTCACGAATGGCTACGGATAACGCACGGTTTTCCTTGTCAGATTGTTGGCGGGGCGTATAAGTGGCAGCTCCCAGTATGGCAGCGAGAGGGGCTTTGTTGTTTTCTGTCTCTTCTGCCCATTCCTTGTGTACTTCTGATGCTCTTTCCTCTTGCTTGGCTTTCAACTCCTGCAACCGGAGGTTTGCCTTGCGCAACTGTCCGCCTATGGACATATCGGCAGCTTGGCGGTACTGAAAGCTTTCCATGTCAGCCAATGACTTGCTGTAATAACGATTTCCGGCAGGAGTGAGGAACGTTTTCTCCAACTTCCCACTTTCAGGATTGAATATCATCTTTCCCTCTTTGGTCTGCAAGCCGGGATTTATCCCATATTCCTGCATATTGTCTATGCGTTCGTTGAATGTTTGTGTATGGGATTTCACATCGTTCATAATACGGTCGGTTTCGGTCAACATCGCTACTTTCTCCTTTTCTGTAGGTTGCCATGTCTGTTCATTAGCAGGTGAAATGGGTTCTTCAACCGTTCCGGAAGCACTGTTTCCCGATTGTTGCGATGAGGTTCGTTCCTTTCCAAACCCTATATTGCTTTCAAATTCTTCAAACGGCTCCATATCATAACCATCTTTTACAAGAGCGTCGTAAGCCGCTTTACGTTTGGTTGAATCTAACAGGTTCTTGCGAAAATCTTCTTCGCTCTCCATGTCGTAACCATCAGAAACAAACGTATCATACAGTTTTTTTATCTTATCCTTTTCTTCAGGCATAGTATTTTATTTATGATGTTGGACTTTTCTTTTTATTATCGGCCGTTGGACTTTTTTTCTGTGGCTTAGAAGAATGTCCTTTACCGGGCTTTGTCGTTTCAGATGTCTTGACGGTTTTCCCTCTTCCACTTTTGACCTCGGTGGTCGAAGCCTGAGTTTCTTCGTTCCATGTTCCATTGTCTATGGCGTTCTGACGCATGGCTTCATACGAGTGTGCAAAATGCTTGTTACCATCGCTGTCATACCACGGATATTCTCCGGCCTTTCCACTGCCACCACCTCGGTTGTAATATTCTGCTCTGGCATTGGATGCGGAAGCGGAAGCCTTTGAAGCACCAGCTTTAGCCTTTTCGGTTTCAAGCCTTGCCTTTTCAAGTTCTTCTGCATATTTTGCTTCAATTCCTTTGCGTTTGGCTTCAGCTTCGGATGCGGATATTTTATTGCCTTGCAGTTGGAGATTCAATTCAAACATCTGCCTGTCGCGTTCCTCTTTGGCATCGTTCCGTATGCGGTTATAATCGTCAAGACCAAGCTGCCTTTGCCACTTACGTTCACGGTCATCCCTTTCTTCATCAGCGATTCTTGCCCTCATCAGCCCCTCATAATATTCTTTCTCCTTGCCTTCACGTTCTTTCATCAGCTTGTCATATCTCACTTTGGTACGTTCTGACATGGTATTCTTACCGGTATACATATTTGGAGCGTACTGCGTGGTGAAGAACAAGTTCGAGAGTGCCGATATACCATCACCAATGGCTGCGAATATCTGTTCACGTTTCTGCTTCTTCTTTTCTTTAGCAAGTTCCTCGTCCGTTGGCGGTTTATAGGGATTGAGTTTTTTGTACAATTCAGCGTATGAGAGACTGCCACCGTTCACATCGGCTTGTTTGGCCGGAGGTGCAGCGACCGTTTCAGATTGGGAGCCGGTAACGGCAGGAGCCGCAGCTGCTTGTTGTTCCGTCCATTTCTGTGTACCCTTTGCCGGGGATGATACGGAAGGAGCGTCTTGCTGCTGTTCGTGCCATTCCTTAGAGCCTTTGGGCGGAGGCGTACCACCTCCGTTTCCTAAAATATCATCCATTGTTGCCATATTGAAATAGTTTAGAAAGGCATTTGACTTACCGCGTTAGTTACTCCTTGTACAGCTCCCGATATGGCATTGGCCTTGCCTTGCTCAATGGCGTTAAGCTGTTCCACTAAAGCATTGTCGTTTTGCATATAAGTGGCTTCGATATTGTCCTTACGTGCTTCTGCATCAGCGGCAATCTGTGATGTTGCATCGGCAAGAGCCTTGTTGTTCGCTTCTTTGGCCGCTGCCACACTTTCATCAGTACCGCCCATGACGGCTGCACTACCGGCAGCGGCTTTGTTACGTTGTTTTATACTCTCTTCAGTTTGCGTAAGGATGCGTTGTGCATCAGCCCGCTGAGTGGCATCCTCGTTGTACCGCCTGTCGTACCAGTCCTGATTCTTTTGCCGTTGAGCCTCAACATTACGTTTTGCTTTCTTCATGGCCTTGGATGCCTTGATCCCACCGAAAATGCTGCCTGCAGCACCTATGGCACTTCCTATTAAACCCATAAGACTTTATTTGATTATTAAAAGTTATACCTTGCGTGCGAAAGTAAGCCGTTATCTTCGCATCATCATTTTATCTTTTTACATACAAATCATTATGGCAATAGGAAAAAAGACCGGAGGGCGGCAAAAAGGTACGCCCAACAAAATAACGGCACTGGCAAAAGGGATGATTGAGAAATGGCTTGAAGCGCACAACACTATACCCGAAGGAGATGTGACGCCACTAATAATGCAGGACTTCATGGAACTTGACCCCAAAGACAGGGTGAAAGTGTCGACAGAGTTCATTAAAATCATCATGCCTAAGAATATCAGCATAGACGATGGCGAGGTCAAACTCACCATTGAGGACAAGCTTGTCAAACTTGCCGGAGAAGAAGACGAGGAAGAATAATCTATTACCCTCTACTTTAGATTGTCTTCATGCCAAGGGAACCCCAACCCGAAAAGGGGATGATTTTACTGATTTGCTTTGAAGCGATGTTCGAGAGAATGTCGCTTTTTTCATGTCCGGACCGTAAAATTTCTTCGGAAGAAAAGGGTATTTCTTCGGAAGAAATAGCAATAAATGTACAATTATACCCCATTTCTTCGGATTTCTTCGGAAGATATTGCCTTAATTGTACAGGAAAGGGGTATTTCTTCGGAAAAAACACGCATAAATGTACATTCTTGTACAGATTGAATTTTTTATGCGAAAATCAGCTCAAAAGCACCTCAAAAATCTTCTGAAATGGCTGAAATGAGCTATTTTTTGACATAATTTCAGAAGATATTACATTTATTTCTTCAGAAGAAATAACCATAAATGTACAGAAAAGGGGTATTTCTTCGGAGGAAACAGCCATAAATGTACATTTCTTCGGAAGAAAAGGGTATTTCTTCGGAAGAAATAGCAATAAATGTACAATTATACCCCATTTCTTCGGAAGATATACCATAAAATAAATATATATATCTACTACTACATCTACCGTGCGTGCGCACGTGAAGAAATTTTCGATTTTAGGGCAAGAATAAAAATTGAATAAAAAAGAAAGCCTACAAAGAAAAATACCTTGCAGGCTTATATCATTTCGTGAAGTCACAAAAAAAATCAGAATCCTTTCCCTTTCTGCCGTTGGTACACCACCGTCTGGTCTTTGTCGAGGTTGACGATTTTGAACATCACCATTGAACGGTTCGGAATATCATCCGGCAGCATAGTTACGAGCCGGGCAATCACCTCGTCCACATTGTTGAAGCCTACATCGGTCAGTTCCGCCACCTTTTGCCCGTTGTGGTATGCAGCCGCATTCACCATATAGCGGTATGACAAGCGGAAATGCACATCCTCCTGTTTCTGCTCACGTACAGAAGCCTTACCGGAGAAGAAAATGAAATCAATTACTTTCTCGTTCAGTTCCCAAGCAGGGGAGAAGTCAATCTTGATATACCCTCGTGTTACGTTGTGTCCATTGCTATGGTTCATGCCAAACGCCACTTCCGAGATAGAGGCACGTACATCATTCTGAGCTACTGTTCCCCATGTATGCCGGAACGTGTAAGCCGAATACCACTCTTCCTTTGGCATTCCCATAGCCTTGCATAATTGCCTTATCCCACTGTTGACATTGGCGCAAAAACTGTCCGATGTAGTCATGCGCTGATAGAAATTGAACAAACGCTCATCATCTTTTGCCGTGTTCATGTACTTTTCAAATAGCGGCTGGATGATTGCTGGCACCCGCATTTCCATATACGCACCATCCGCACGGAACTTCTTCGTTTTGGCCCGTTGGTAATGGATAATTCCGTTCCGGTAATCCTGCTTTCTTAGATTGTACAGGTCAATCGTGTTGATTCCTGCAAGGCAAAGCACCATCATAGCAACATCACGCCCGAACTCCGTCTGTGGATATTTCATCTTACTTTCCGGCAGAGGGAATGAAAAGAACTCCCGACATGCTTCGGGGGTAATGGCAAGCTTCTCCGCACGATCAGCCGTTGGTATTTCCACTTTCACCCATGGGTTGACTTTGATACGGATTATACCGTTATCGTAATCGTTGTACTCCAACATGGCGGCTTTAAATACCTGACGCATACAGATTGGATACATTTCCTTTGCCCTATGTGTCTGTTCAAGCGACTTTATCCATTTGTTCACCTGCGTAGAGGTCAACTGAGCGAACATCACTTGGTTGGTTCCGATGAACTGTTCCAGATGTTGTAGGGCAAGCTTGTAGTTCTTGGCATTCCTTTCCTGCCCACGGTCAATCATTCTGTCGATATGCACTCTCGCATAATCCGAAAAACAAATATCGTCATTGCCGTTCGTAAGAAAATCCACCACTTCCTTGACCGTCCAATGTTCAATGTCTTTTTTGTTGAGCCGCTCGTTATATTCCACTATCCGCCCGGCACAATACTGAAGCACGTAGGGGTCTTCGATTTCTTTCGCTCTGGAAAGTTCTTTCTTCGTGACCATCTTGTCGGTCTTCATGAATTGTGTCCCCCTATGGTGGGTAACTCTGATATAAACCGGATAAAATCCGTCCTTGCGTTCTTTTTGAACACACGCTTTAAATGTTGCCATATCGTTCTATGTCTTTATTATATTATTATTTAAATTTATTCCAAACAGCTTCCAATGTCTTAACTTTCTGTCATATCATCAATTACGGCTCTAAACACGCTCTAAACACCCAACGAAAAGCACAACAACATTCTCTAAACATTTGCGTTTATTACGCTCATTTTCCGTGCGGAATGAACGTACCTTTTAAAAATACAATAGGCGGTAAGCCTTTGTAAATGAAAAGCATACCGCCTATTTTATTGAGTATCAGCTATATCGTGCTATTCCTCGATTGCAGCCTGTGCCGCTGCTAATCTGGCAATAGGTACGCGGAACGGAGAACATGATACATAATTCAAACCAACTTTGTGGCAGAATTTAACAGATGAAGGTTCACCTCCATGTTCACCACAGATACCACATTTCAAGTCGGGACGAACAGAACGGCCTTTATCCACAGCCATTTCAATCAGTTGGCCTACACCGTTTTGGTCAAGTACCTGGAATGGGTCTACTTTCAGAATCTTCTTTTCAAGATATACCGGCAAGAATGAAGCGATGTCATCACGAGAGTAACCGAAAGTCATCTGAGTAAGGTCATTTGTACCGAATGAGAAGTATTCTGCACGGCTGGCAATGCGGTTTGCAGTCAGCGCAGCACGTGGAATCTCAATCATGGTACCTACCTTGAACGGAATTTCCATTCCTTCTCTTTCAAACAACTCGGCAGCAGCATCACGAATCACTTTTTCCTGAGCTTCAAATTCATACAAGATACCGGTCAGAGGAACCATGATTTCGGGATGTGGGTCATAACCTTCTTTCTTCAGTTCAATGGCAGCACCTAAGATAGCCTGAGTCTGCATCTCTGTGATACATGGATATGTGTTACCCAAACGGCAACCACGATGACCCAACATCGGATTATGCTCGCATAAGCTTTCTACACGCTTCTGGATTTCCTGTACGGTTACACCCATAGCCTGAGCCATTTCTTCCTGTCCCTTCAAATCGTGGGGAACAAATTCGTGCAAAGGAGGATCGAGTAAACGAACATTCACCGGACATCCGTCCATAGCCTTGAAAATACCCTTAAAGTCAGCCTTCTGGTAGGGGAGCAGTTTTGCCAATGCTTTTCTGCGTCCTGCTTCGTCGGGAGCCAGAATCATTTCACGCATGGCAACAATCTTTTCTGCATCAAAGAACATGTGTTCTGTACGACAAAGACCGATACCGCATGCACCGAAACTGCGGGCTACTTCTGCATCGTGCGGAGTGTCGGCATTGGTGCGGACAACCAATTGAGTATATTTGTTGCAAAGATCCATCAGTGCGGCAAAGTCACCGGATACTTCCGCTGCTTTGGTTTCTACCTTACCTTTATATACCTCACCGGTAGTACCGTTCAAAGAGATGAAATCACCTTCTTTCAGAGTGACACCTTCTATTTCTACAGTACGGTTCTTGTAGTCTACATTGATAGCACCTGCACCGGATACACAGCATTTTCCCATACCGCGAGCTACAACGGCTGCGTGAGATGTCATACCGCCGCGTGCGGTTAAAATGCCTTGTGCTACGGCCATACCTGCCAAGTCCTCAGGAGATGTTTCAATACGCACCATTACCACTTTTTTACCATCTGCAGCCCATTTAGCAGCATCTTCGGCAAAGAATACAACCTGACCGGTAGCTGCACCCGGAGAAGCGGGCAAACCGCGAGTCAATACTTTGGCTTCTTTCAATGCCTGTTTGTCGAATACAGGATGGAGCAGTTCGTCCAGTTTATTGGGCTCACAACGTTTCAACGCTGTCTTTTCATCAATCATTCCCTGGCGCAACAAGTCCATGGCTATTTTTACCATAGCAGCACCGGTACGTTTACCGTTACGAGTCTGCAAGAACCACAGTTTTCCTTCTTGTACGGTAAATTCCATATCTTGCATATCGCGGTAATGGTCTTCCAATTTAGTCTGAAGTGCATCCAGTTCTTTGTAGATTTCCGGCATAGCTTCTTCCATAGAAGGATATTTGGCAACGCGTTCTTCTTCAGAGATACCCGCACGTTCGGCCCAGCGCTGAGAACCAATCTTGGTAATCTGTTGCGGAGTACGGATACCGGCAACAACGTCTTCACCTTGAGCGTTAATCAAATATTCGCCATTGAACAGGTCTTCACCGTTACCGGCATCGCGAGAGAAGCAAACACCTGTTGCAGAAGTATCTCCCATATTACCGAATACCATTGCCTGAACGGTTACAGCAGTACCCCATTCTGCAGGAATGCCTTCCATTTTGCGGTAAAGAATAGCGCGTTCGTTCATCCAACTGCGGAATACGGCACAAACAGCACCCCAAAGTTGTTCGTAAGCGTTGGTCGGGAAGTCTTGACCGGTTTGTTCTTTAACGGCAGCTTTAAAGCGTTTTACCAATTCTTTAAGGTCTTCTACTTCCAATTCGTTATCCAGTTTCACACCTTTGGCTTCTTTTACCTCTTCGATAATAGCTTCAAATGGATCGATGTCGTCTTTGTTTACAGGTTTCATACCTAAAACAACATCACCATACATCTGAACAAAACGGCGGTAAGAATCCCATGCAAAGCGAGGACGACCGGTCTTGCGAGTCAAGCCTTCTACTACTTCATCATTCAAACCTAAGTTAAGGATGGTATCCATCATACCCGGCATAGAAGCACGAGCACCGGAACGTACAGAAACCAATAGGGGATTCTCTACATCACCAAATTTAGAATTCATCAGGCTTTCGATGTTGGCGATTGCTTTTTCAACATCTTCTTTGAGCAGTTCTACAACTTTATCTTTTCCTAAATCGTAATATTCTGTACACACTTCGGTAGTGATTGTGAAACCCGGAGGAACGGGTACACCAATCAGATTCATTTCAGCCAGGTTAGCACCTTTTCCACCAAGCAGCTCTCTCATGTCTGCTTTACCTTCAGCTTTTCCGTTTCCGAAGGTATAAACTCTTTTTTTCTCCATAAATAATGTATTTAAAGTTAACTCATTCAAAAATTGTAATCGCAAAACTATACATATTTTATTTATCTCCAAACGAATTAATGAAAAATTTTAGTGGAAATTGCAATTTCTACTTTGCAATTTCAATATATTCTGTTTTATAGGGAGAAATTCGGGGAAAATGCTTAAATTTGCCCCAAATTAACTTATTTAGAAAGTGGCAAGAAAGAAGAAAGAGCTCCCTCTATTAGAGAAGGTAACCATAACAGATGTAGCTGCCGAAGGTAAAGCTTTGGCGAAAGTAAATGATTTAGTAGTATTTGTGCCGTATGTTGTGCCCGGTGATGTGGTGGACTTGCAGGTGAAACGCAAGAAAAACCATTATGCGGAAGCGGTGGCAGTGAACTTCCATGAATATTCTCCTAAAAGAGCAGTACCATTTTGTCAGCATTATGGTGTGTGCGGTGGTTGTAAATGGCAGTGCTTGCCTTATGATGAACAAATAAAGTATAAACAAAAGCAGGTAACGGATAATTTGGTTCGCATCGGAAAGGTGGAATTACCGGAGATTTCTCCTATTCTGGGCTCTGCTAAAACGGAGTTTTACCGTAATAAATTGGAATTTACATTTTCAGACAAGCGTTGGCTGACCGAAGAGGAGGTTAAAGCAGATGTGAAGTATGATCAGATGAATGCGGTGGGTTTCCATATTCCGGGCGCATTCGACAAAGTGCTTGCCATTGAGAAATGTTGGTTGCAGGATGATATAACCAACCAAATTCGTAATGCTATCCGTGACTATGCTTATGAACACAATTATTCTTTCTTTAATCTTCGTTCACAAGAGGGAATGCTCCGCAATCTGATGGTTCGTACATCGAGCACCGGAGAGTTGATGGTATTGCTTCAATGCAAAATAGTGGAAGAAAGCGAAATGGAACTGATGAAGCAATTATTGGCTTTTGTGGCCGATAAGTTTCCACAGATTACTTCCTTATTATATGTGGTCAACAATAAATGTAACGATACGATTAATGATTTGGATGTGGTGGTATTTAAAGGAAATGACCATATATTTGAAGAGATGGAAGGTTTGCGTTTCAAGGTCGGCCCGAAGTCTTTTTACCAAACCAATTCTGAACAAGCATATAATCTATATAAGGTAGCACGCAATTTTGCGGGGCTGACCGGGAACGAACTTGTTTATGACCTTTATACCGGAACCGGAACTATTGCAAATTTTGTGTCCCGACAGGCAAAGAAGGTGATTGGCATAGAGTATGTGCCGGAAGCGATTGAAGATGCTAAAGTAAATTCGGAAATAAACCATATTACCAATACATTGTTCTATGCGGGGGATATGAAAGATATTCTTACTCAGGATTTTATCAATGAACATGGTCGTCCCGATGTCATCATTACCGACCCGCCACGTGCAGGTATGCACAATGATGTAATTGATACGATTCTTTTTGCCGAGCCCGAACGTATTGTTTATGTCAGTTGCAATCCGGCAACGCAGGCACGCGATTTGTCTTTACTGGATATTAAATACAGAGTGGCAGCCGTTCAACCGGTAGATATGTTCCCTCATACACACCATGTAGAGAATGTGGTTTTACTTGAAAAAAGATAATTATGTCAAGAGGTAGAAATAATAAGTCAGGCAGACCTGTTGCACGGGCAGCTGCCAAGTATACAATATATAATGTAAGTGAACCCGCTGAGCTGATGGATTTCTTGATGCAGAAAATGGCAGGAATTAGCCGTAGCAAAGTAAAAACAATGCTAACCAACCGGGTAATATTGGTAGACAATACGATTACCACACAATATAATTTTGCACTGACACCCGGTATGAAGGTTCAGGTGAGCAAAGCTAAAAACAACCGAGAGTTCAAAAATCCGATGTTAAAACTGGTATATGAGGATGCTTATATTATTGTAGTGGAAAAAAAGGAAGGACTGCTTTCGGTCAGCACTGAGCATCAAAAGGAGCGTACTGCGCAACATATCCTGAATGAATACGTAAAACGCTCGCATCGTAATAACCGCGTATTCGTTGTTCATCGGTTAGATCGTGAAACATCGGGGCTGATGATGTATGCCAAGGATGAAAAGACACAGAACACATTGCGCGATAACTGGCAGGATATTGTTACTGACCGTCGTTATGTGGCTATTGTTTCGGGAGAGATGGAGAAAGATGGAGGGACTGTTGAATCGTGGCTGACCGATCATAAACTATACGTCAGCTCTAGTCCTTATGACGATGGAGAGGGAAAATATGCCGTTACACATTATAGAACCATAAAGCGTGCGAATGGTTATTCTTTGGTGGAGTTGGATTTGGAAACAGGACGTAAAAATCAGATTCGCGTTCACATGTCAGAGCTAGGCCATCCGGTAATCGGAGATGAACGGTATGGCAGTGAGTGCAATCCGTTAGGTCGATTGGCACTACATGCTTTCAAGCTCTGTTTTTATCATCCTGTAACAGGTGAAGTGATGCAGTTTGAAACTCCATATCCGACTAATTTTAAGACTTTAATGCTAAAAAAATAACCTACAAATAAGTCTCTGGAAGCCTTAATAAATCTAGAGAATGAATTTTTTTACAACAGCCGCCACACCGTCTTCTTCATTGGAGGCGGTGATGAAGTCGGCATTTTGCCTTACTATATCTTGGGCATTTGCCATTGCCACTCCCAATCCGGCATATTTTATCATTGAGATATCATTAAATCCGTCACCTATCGCTATGAGTTCTTCTTGCTTCTTGCCTAATTCTTTTAATAGGACAGAAAGAGCTTGTGCCTTATCAATTCCTTTGGGGACCAATTCCAAGAAATAAGCTTCTGAACGATAAATTCCCAATAGCTCTTTTAAGTCATTATACATTTCATTTTCCATGGCAGCAAGTTTAACCGGTTCACCTACAATCATGCATTTTCCAACAGGAAACTTGATGGCCGATAGGAAGTTGTCTACTTTTTTGATTGTCATAACATTTAGCAATGCAAGCTTTTGTACGTATTCATCATCAGGATTTTCGGTAATGACAAACTCATTATGATAAGTGATGATGGTAAAACCGTATTTCTTTGCATAGTTGTATAAAAATGGAATAACGGAGTGGTCAAGCAGGTTTTCGTACATCACTTCTCCTGTTTGCCAATTGATGATTCTTCCTCCGTTATAAGAAAGAATGTATCCACCGTATTCTCTCAGACAAAGATGCTCGGCAATGGGAGCAACCCCATAGGTAGGACGCCCTGTTGCCAATATTATTTTCACTCCTTTTTGTTGGGCTTCAATAATGGCTTGTCGTGTGTAAGGAGTAATCTCTTTTTTGGTATTAGTCAGTGTTCCGTCTAAATCTAATGCCAGTAATTTATACTTCATAAAAGTGCTTAAGGTGAATTTTGAGACAAATATAAGAAATATCGTTTATTATTTGCTACATTTGCTATAAATAACAAGAATTATGGAACTGATTTTAATAATAATTGTCCTCATATTGCTGATTGCCAATTTGGTAGTTACACTTACTAAAAATAACCGTTTGCAAACGGAACGTTTAGAATCATTGCTTCACGAAGAAATGAAAGCAAATAGAGAAGAGCTGGGGCGTAGCATCCGTGAACTTCGTTCGGAACTGAACCAGACTTTAAATTTTTCTGTTGGACAAATGCAAGATACCTTGCATAAAAATTTGCTCACAGGCAATGAAATGCAACGGGAAAAGTTTGAAGCAATGGGAAAACAGCAAGACGCGCTCATAAAGAGTACGGAAAAACGATTGGATGATATGCGTATAATGGTGGAAGAAAAACTGCAGAAGACATTGAATGAACGAATCGGCCAGTCATTCGAAATTGTTCGTACTCAGCTGGAAAATGTACAGAAAGGGTTAGGAGAGATGAAAAGTCTGGCGCAAGATGTGGGCGGATTAAAGAAAGTATTAAGTAATGTAAAAACACGTGGCACCTTCGGAGAGGTGCAATTAGCGGCTTTACTTGACCAAATGCTGAGTCCTGAACAGTATGAAGCCAATGTAAAAACTAAAAAGAACGCTACGGAATTTGTTGAATTCGCCATTAAATTACCCGGGAAAGAGGATAGTAATGAAGTTGTCTATTTACCGGTTGATGCCAAATTTCCAAAGGATATCTATGAACAGTACCAAGATGCTTACGAAGCCGGTGATACTGCATTAATAGATACTTCTTCACGACAATTGGAAATAACGATAAAGAAAATGGCAAAAGATATTCATGACAAATATGTAGATCCGCCATTTACAACAGATTTTGCCATCATGTTTTTGCCATTTGAAAACATTTATGCGGAAGTGATTCGCCGGACAGCATTGGTAGAGACATTGCAAAAGGAGTTTAAGATTGTAGTAACGGGACCAACTACATTAGGAGCTATTCTTAACAGTCTGCAAATGGGATTCCGTACATTGGCTATTCAGAAACGTACAAGTGAAGTATGGAATGTGCTTGGAGCCGTTAAAACGGAGTTCGGCAAGTTTGGTGGCCTGTTGGAGAAGGTTCAGAAAAATTTGCAGAGTGCCGGCGACCAACTGGAAGAGGTGATGGGCAAACGTACCCGAGCTATTGAACGTAAGCTAAGACAAGTGGAAGCACTTCCGGCAGAGGATAGCCAGAAGATGCTGCATTTGCCCGAACTAATGGAAGATGAAGATGATTGATATATAAAAAGCGGAGGATAAAAATATGAGTATGACATGGGATTTTATTTTAAGGCTGTTTGTAGCAGGAGCACTTGGTGCTGTTATCGGATTGGATAGGGAATATCGTGCCAAAGAAGCTGGTTATCGCACTCATTTTCTTGTGTCACTGGGAAGTGCACTAATAATGATTGTTTCGCAATATGGATTTATGGAAGTTATAAAGATAGAGGGGATAGATTTAGATCCAAGCCGTGTAGCTGCACAAGTGGTGAGCGGTATCGGTTTTATTGGTGCCGGAACTATCATTTTTCAGAAACAGATTGTGCGTGGATTGACAACGGCTGCCGGTATATGGGCTACGTCAGGTATCGGATTGGCAGTAGGAGCCGGAATGTATTGGCTGGGAATCTCGGCCACCATTCTTACTCTAATAGGTTTGGAGGCATTGAGCTATCTTTTTAAGAGTATCGGTATGAAGAGTTCCATGGTTGAGTTTTCAACAGACAACAAGGAAACATTGAATAAAATGGCAAAAAAGTTCAATTCAAAAGATTATAATATAGTGTCTTATCAGCTGGAAGAAAAAACTGTGGGCGAACTGACCACTTACTATGTCACGATGGTAATAAAGTCTAAAAAATACAATGATGAAGGTATGTTACTGACTTTATTGCAGGATTTTCATGACATAACAGTACATAGAATTGAATAAATACCAATAAAGACTTTCTCTATCAATCTGTCCTTGGAAATTTCATGTTTCTAAGGACAGATTTTTTATATAAAGACTTACCTAATATATTTTTCTTTTGTTTTCTTATCAGTAATAATTTGTGAATAGATAGAAAAAATAATTTATATCATATTATTTAATGAAAACGACTTTTATTCATGACGTATTAGTATACATAATCACGGATATTTTGTAGACAACATCGTTTACTGTTAAAATATTAAAACAAATTCTATTTAGAAGATCATCATATATACTTTTATAAGTACTTTTACATCTTCTATAGAAGATACATTTTAAATATTGCACATTTATATTATGAGAACAAGAGTTAATGTTATACATACGTTTTTATATGGGATATCAAACCTTTATCTAAAATCCATCCTATCTACTTTTATTCTTATCGGATATATCAATCCTTTTCTTCTATAAAAAACGTGCTTATGCTCTAATTTAAAATGATTTATTATGTATAATGACACATAACATATAATAAGCATTCATAAAAAAGAGGTTTAAGATCAAGCATAAATCCGCTTGATTTTAAATAAAATGCATGAAATTGATTTAGTTCCATGTTGGGGGAATGTATGCCTTGTTTTAGCATAATAATTTAAGTCATTAGTGAATTAAAATTAGACACTGCCAGACTGTCATTTCTTGAAAAAATGTGTATGAACAATGCTTTTTTATACTATTAGCTACTCTTTGTATATTTATTTTTTTCTGCTGATTTAAATTTGTAACATCTGCATTTTCTATTTATCAATTTGAAATACCTTTTTTACAATTATTAATGTCGTGATTTACGATTCCTCACAAGGAATCCTTGTTGTAGTTCGATTCTGTTGACGTTATCACACATTATATTAGTTTTAAACGTATACCGTGCGTGTGCACTAAAGATTCGTTCCCCACCCCATCAAATATGAGTTGGTTAGGGCTCTGTAGGCTCTGGCCATTATAAAAAACAGGACTTTATAAAACAATTATTGGTTCAATTAAAAATAATCTAAAATGAAATATATTTTATACCTCCTCATAACGATGTTCGGAACGATATCTTATGCTCATACACTTCAATCTTCGTATATCCATAATACAGTAAATAATGCAAAAACGTATGATATACAGAAAGATGCGAATGGATTTATGTGGTTTTTGCATGATGATGGCATAAACCGTTTTGATGGAAAAAATTTAAAGCAGTATATATTAGACACTCAAGATGCATTCTTATTTTTGGATAGTCATAATATAATGAAAGGGATTTCATTAAATGGCAACCTATTCTATTATGATGCATACTTGGATCGTTATAAAATGGAACGGAATTTAGGAAAGATAGACCATATCTATGGCGTTAATAATAATCATCTTTGGTTTGGATATCAGGACAAACTATACCTCTATAATCTGGATACAAAGAAAACGTATAGTTTTATGCTCTCAATTGGGCATGTTTATGCTCTATCAGCTATTTCTAATGATGAATATTTTATTGGAACTTCAGTAGGCCTATTTCATTTCTATTATAAAAATGGCAAACTGAAACTTGTTAAAATGGATCTGTCTGATGGAAAATGCCGGAATATAGAATGTTTATATTATGACAAAATAAAGCGGAGGCTTTTCATTCAAGATAGAGCTACCGGAATAAATGTTTATGATTGGAATACAAAAGAGCTTCTCTGTATAAAAACGAATATTCTTTCTTCAGAAATTACATGTATTCATTCTTTTGATAAACAATATATCATGATTGTTACCAATAAGGCAGCTATTTATCTCATGAATATTTCTGATTATACATATTTCTTATATACTAATATGGATATTTATAATAATGGAAATACGCATCAAATAAGAGATGTTTGGGTAGATGAACAAAAGCGTATATGGATGGCCGATTATAAAACAGGAGTGATAATGATTGATGAGATTTTGATAGAATATAAGAAATATAGAGATTTAAACCAAGCATCACCTTCATCGCCTATTTCAGTTATACATAGTTCCCATTGTATAGATGAAACCGGATATCATCCCGAAAATAAGGTATATACAGCTATTATTAATGATGAACCGTTTGTATGGAATGAGTGCAAGATGTGTAATAGAAAATACACCCCTATATATTTAGACGAGTTGTTTATTCATGGGCATCCGGTACATGTAGGCATGGATAATTCTCCCTTGAAACAGTCTTTGCAATACACAAAGATCTTAAAGTTATCATATAGAGAGAATACTTTTACAATTAAAGCAATTTCACCTATGTATGATTATTCACCACAATTATTGTATACTTGGAAATTAGAGAATGGAGATTGGAGCGTTCCGTCGATTGATGGAACTATTACTTGCCATAACCTTCATCCGGGGATACATCATATTCATATCAGGACACTGTCGGCAGAAACTGGAACTTTGGTAGCGCAGCGTAATATTAAAGTGATTGTTCACCCACCTTTCTGGAGGACAAGTGGTATATACATAATGTGTAGTCTTGTATCATGTTTTTTGGGGTGGAGCCTATTAAAGAAAATTAATCCGGCATCAGTGCAGGCCTCAATAGAAATATTGGATGATAAAGAAGAATTAGATAATTCTGCTACAAATCCTGAAGATATCGAATTTATAGAAAAGGTTGACAGTTTTTTAGAGGAAAATATTAGTATATCGAAAGTTAATATAGATTTAATAGCTCAGAGTATACCTATGAGCCGAAGTGCCTTTTATAATAAAATGAGAGCTATAACTCAAATGGCTCCCAAAGATTATATTCTTCGTTATAAAATGAGAAAAGCTGTTGATATGTTATTGTCTGGAGAAGACATTCAAATTAACGAAATGAATTATCAGTTAGGATTTTCTGATGCAAAATATTTTAGTTCAGTTTTTAAGAAACACTATGGTATATCTCCATCGGATTATAAAAAGATACATAAAAAGACGAAACATAGATAATGTAATATGATAAAAGGTAGTTGGTAAATATTCTAGTATGGAGGATGTCTTTTTTAGAGAACAATCCTCCATATTATATTAGAAGATATCATATCAAGCTTTTAGCCGTATGATAAATTTACTGCCTTTACCTAATTCACTCTGTACGGTCAATGTTCCATTATGTGCTTCCACAAAGTCACGGGAAATGGAAAGTCCCAAACCGCTTCCTTGTACTTTTGTTCCGGGGACGCGGAAATAATGATCAAAGATACTTTTATGATAACGCGGATCTATTCCTTTCCCGAAATCCTGCACATACATTTCAATGTAATTGTCATCGGTTTGATGGGCGCCGATTACTACATGTCCATTTTCCGGTGAGTAGCGGATAGCATTGGAAAGCAAATTAGTCAGAACCCATGCAATCTTTTCACTGTCGATAAATAATTTGCCTACTTTATCTTCCGGATATTCTACTTCTATCTGGATATTGAATTTCTCTGCTTGTACGCGATTGGCTTTAATGGCATATTCTATTAATTCAATAGGTTTGGTTATTTTCGGTTTAAGTTGTAATTTCCCTGATTCTACCTGGGTCATATTCAGTAGCTCTCCGGTGATACTCAGCAGACGTTCACTATTTTCTTTTATGCTACTTGCCAAATCTTCCTGTTCGTTGTTCAGTGTACCTACGCGTTTATCTTCCAATAACTGGAGACTCATCATGATGGCTGATATAGGCGTTTTGAGTTCATGCGAAATGGTAGAGATAAAAGTAGTCTTTGCGGAATCGAGTTCTTTGAATTCCGTTATATTTTTTAGCATAATGACGTATCCTCTTTTTTCTGGTATCATATCGTCTTTACTGGGTTGAGTGATACTTATATATTTTACTTGAAAGAAACTTTCTTTATCGTCAGCATATATTTTCAATGGTTCTTTTTTACTTTTGTCATCTACTGTTTGCTGTGACGGGATATCTATTAGTTCGCGAACCAATCTGCGGAGTAAGTCATTACGCATCGAGATTTCTTGAGCTGAACGTCTTATCACATCCTCTCTTTTCAAGTTGAGTACATTTAAGGCTTCATCATTGATGAAAAGAATTTCCATTTCGTTATTCAAGCCAATGATGGGTTCATTGATACTGTTAATAATAGTTTCCATGTATTTTTTAGCGGCCATCATCTCAGAAAGAGTACTGGCATGATATTCCTCCAGCCGTTTAGCCATTCGGTTGAAGTTCTTTGATACTTCAGCAAATTCCTGGTTGTCATTTAAGTCAAGGCGCTTTCCGTAATTATGATTTGCTATTTCCTGAATACCGTTTGTTATTTCTTTAATAGGTTTATTGATGGATGCGGGAAGGCGCAACCATATACCGATACCTACGCAAATACATGCTGCCCCTACAATGGAAATCCACAATAATGCTCTTTGCAATCCCGGGCCGGCAGCAGGACTATCAGGGTCTGTTGCTGTCAATATTTGTAGATTCACTACTGACAGGACAACCAATAATACAATCATAGCTACCAGTATGCCGATAATAAGGGTAAGTTTTGTTTTTATATTCATAGACTTTATTTTTTATGCAAGTATAATCAAATCTATATCCATCTGTGCTAAAGATGCTAGAAATTTTTTGTATTTCGAAATACAGAATAGGGTAGAAGGCATTTTAAATGCCGGTTGCCCCATGCATATTGTTGTAATCTGCTTCTCTTGGCAAGCTTTTATAATTTCATCTAAAACATTCGCAGACGCCACTTGTAGTACTTCACCTCCCAGTTCTGTAACCAATTTAAAATGATTTAATAAATGTCGCTGACTGGCAAGGTCAATGCGTTCTGTGCTTTCCACCGGCGTTTGCACATAAAGGGCAAAGAATACAGTACTATAGCGAGAAGCCAGCCGTGCTGCTTTACGGATGATATGTCGTGGTGTTTTCTCATTGCTACTGATACAGGCAAGAAACTTTTCATGACGCACTCCTTTGTCAATAGAAACGATTTCATTTTCCACTTTTTTCTCAACTCTGAAAGCGACTTCCTTAAGGGCTAATTCGCGTAACTGAAGGATATTCTCAGTCTTGAAAAAGTTATTCAATGCCAGTTCTATTTTTTCAGGACGGTATATTTTTCCGGCTTTCAGACGGTTGATTAATTCTTCGGCAGTAAGGTCAATATTTACCACTTCATCAGCTTCTTGCAATACTTTGTCAGGAATACGCTCTTTAACTTCTATTCCGGCAATTCCTTTCACTTCTTCATTCAGGCTTTCGATGTGTTGGATATTGACAGCAGAAATGATATTGATTCCTGCGTCCAACAGTTCCATAACATCCTGCCAACGTTTTTCATTGCGACTGCCTTCTATATTGGTATGTGCTAATTCATCTACAATGACCAATTCGGGATGTAACTGGAGGATAGAGTCCAAATCCATTTCTTCAATCTCTTTTCCTTTATAAAATACTTTTTTGCGAGGAATAATTGCCAACTCTTCCAATAAAGCTTCCGTTCCGGCTCTTCCATGTGTTTCTATATAACCGATTTGGACGTCAACACCATTTTCCTGCATTTCATGTGCTTCTTGCAGCATTCGGTAACTCTTTCCTACACCGGCTATCATCCCAATGTAGATTTTGAACTTTCCACGTCTTGAGCGCTTGATTAAATCCAAAAAGTGTTTTACGTTTTCTTCTTTTTCCATTTTATCTTTATAGCATATTATCTCTTATCTGAAAGAAAGACAAATTGTGTACCAGAATAGGAACTACCTATGAATCAATTGTTTATTTAATTTCTGCTATTGTCCCCTTTTCATTTTGAAAAGGATATTGCCAAAATGGAAGGGTAGTAAAACAAGTACAGACCAAATTGCCGGAAGGAATTTTTGCTGATATGGTTTTCCATAATTTATGTGTTATGATGACAGTATTATTATCGAAAGCAAAGGTAAGATTTATAAGTTGGAAATAGGTGAATAAAAACTCCTATTTTATAGTTGTTCTAACTTTCAAAGATAGTATCTTTGTTTCTCGTCCAAACAAAAAACAATCCTTATGGAAAAAGATGATAGAAAGTGGGAGGTTATAGAAAGTGAATACCTCATTAAGCGCCCTTGGCTAACTGCACGCCGGGACCGGGTGAAACTTCCTACGGGAGTAGAAATCCCTGAGTATTATATTTTGGAATACCCTGATTGGGTAAATGTCATTGCCATTACTTGCGAAGGGCAATTTGTGATGGTTCGCCAATATCGTCATGGGATTCGGGAAACCCGATATGAAATATGTGCCGGAGTATGTGAGGCAGGAGAGGAGCCGCTTGTTTCCGCCCAACGTGAACTATATGAAGAAACCGGTTATGGCAATGGAAGCTGGAGCAAACTAATGACAATTTCCGGTAATGCCAGCACCATGACTAATATGACTCATTGTTATCTGGCTACAGATGTGGAACCCATATCGACTCAGCATTTGGAAGATACGGAAGATTTAAGTATGCATTTACTCAGCCGGGAAGAAGTAAAAACATTATTAATGAATGATGAAGTGAAACAGGCATTGATGGCTGCTCCGCTTTGGAAATATTTTGCATTGTATGATGGAGAGTAAATAAATCTAATCTACAATAAATAGATAGGAGATGAAGTTTAAAAAGATAATTGCCTGTATAACGATGCTTTGGGGTGCAAGCTCAATACTCTTTTCACAAACAGAGTTTACGACTTGTCTGTACGATTCAGGTAGAAACCGTCCGATACCAATAGTTGTTTACCAGCCTAAACATATTAATAAGCATACTAAAATAATTATTTTCAATCATGGGTATGATGGTAATAAAAATAGTCAATCAAATAAATCATATTCTTGTCTGACACGTCCGTTATCCGAAAAAGGATATTATGTTATTAGTATTCAACATGAACTACCCGACGATCCTTTACTTGCTATGGAAGGAGAATTTATGAAAACCAGAATGCCAAATTGGGAACAAGGTGTGAAGAATATACTTTTTACCATAAGTGAGTTTAAGAAGTTAAAACCTGAACTTGACTGGAGAAATCTAAGTATGATAGGACATTCCAATGGTGGAGATATGACTATGCTTTTTGCTACAAAATATCCTGATATGATAGTAAAAGCCATTTCTCTTGACCATCGGCGGATGATAATGCCTAGAACGGAGAATCCTCGTATCTATACTCTCCGCGGAAGTGATTACGATGCAGATAATGGAGTCATACCGAGTACTGATGAACAAAAGGATTTTCATATAAAAGTTGTCCAACTAAATGAAATCAATCATAGTGATATGGGTAATAAAGGTACGCTTGTTCAGCATAAAATAATGCTGGACTATCTGTACGATTTTTTAAAACACTAACAAAAATAATAAGTTACATGAAACAAGAAGTCTTATTTATCTTATTGAATGATTACGCTGATTGGGAAGCTGCTTTCCTTTCCAGTGCGCTAAACGCCGGTTTAATGCCGGGTAGTGAAATAAAATATGTCACAAAAACTGTAGCCCCTACTTTAGAAGAAGTGCATTCACTGGGTGGTTTTCGTGTTACCCCTGATTATAGTTTTAAAACAATGCCTATTGATTATGCCGCATTAATCTTGATAGGCGGTTTGCAGTGGAATTCACCGGAAGCGGAACAAGTGGTTCCCTTAGTACAAGATGCTTTGAAGCAGGGCAAAATCGTAGGTGCTATCTGTAATGCATCTTGTTTTATGGGTGCACATGGTTTTCTTAATGAGGTGAAACATACCAGTAATACTCTTCCATATCTTAAACAGTGGGCAGGAGAGAGTTATACAAATGATGCCGGATACATAGAAAAACAAGCCGTAAGTGATAAGAATATTGTCACAGCCAATGGGACAGGATATTTGGAATTCACCCGTGAGTTATTATTGCTTTTAAAAGTCGATACCTCGGAGAAGATTGAGGAGTTTTATGATTTTCATAAAAATGGACTTTTAAGATAATTCAATTCTACTTTGTTTGCGATATATCAGAATCCTATTTAGAGCCTGTTAAGAATTTGATTGGGGAAACCATTTGCCTGTGTCTTTCTGAGCACCGCAAAGGGACTGTAAACAGCTTTCAGATTTTTCATTTTGTTTCCTTAGTATGACAATACTGATGGAAATTTAAACAGGTTCTATATTTCTCCGAAAACTTTCGTTTCGAACGACTGATAATTGATTCTATTTAACGGAAGTTTTCGGAGAAATTATGTCTATTTTATTAGAGGTAATTGATTGAGCATATTTCTGATTTTAATAGCAACACGAGGCATAGGTTCAGCTACGGTGAGTCCTACTAAATCATATTCTGAGGCAATATCATTAATCACCCGGACTACTTCATTTATTTTCATTCCATCGGGTTCAACGCCTACTCCTGCAATGATTTCAGCCGGATCCAACACATCCAGGTCAAAATGTATAACCACTTTTGAGACTCCCGTACTTTTCAACCATTCCAAGATAGCAGAACTATCTTCGGCAACCTCTTCCGGTGACAACCCTTTTATACCTAATTCTTTCTGACGCTCTTTCATCCCGTCGTCCCATGAACGGACACCGACAATCAATGCTCTCGAGGCGTCATAGCGTCCGGGTAAAGTACGAATGATTTCTTCATCACCCATTCCCAGACACGCTGTTAATGCCATCGCATGATAACCTTTATAATTATCGTATGGCAAATTCACATCAGGGTGAGCGTCAATCCAGACAATAGCAACATCATCAGGATATTTTCCAGCCAGAAAGGTAAATGGAACTACACTTACCGAGCATTCTCCACCTAAAGTTACAATCTTCTCAGGATTGGTTTCACGGAGCTTTTCCAATGCTGCTTTAGTTTGTTTCAGGATAACCCTTCGCGCACTGACCCCTTTGTCTGTTTGCCGGTCGTTTATGTCTAGCGAAACCGGTATCTCTATTGTTTCCTGAGAACTTTCCGGAGCAAGGAAATTGAGCAATTGAGCACCCAGATAATATCCTCTTGATGCATCTTCCGCCGGAATGTCCGGCATCCAATGGTCTACCATTCCACCTTGCCATTGAGGGTAGATTAAGCGAATAGTTGATACTTTATTTTCCATCGTTTTATTTTTAGTTGTTGATCTGTTTTTTTGCGCATAATTAGAAACACATGCCAAACATAATATCGCTAATAATAGGTATTTCTTCATATTATTTCGTTTTGTTTCCGGCAAAGTTAGCCGGTCATAAGCAATTGCACAAGTAGGGAGAAATTATTCATATACTGATAAATTTATCCCTATAAATGAAATAGTATTCTGCTGATATTTCTATTTTATGCCAATATTGCTACATTTGCAAAAAAACGATGTTCTATGTACGAAAAGAAAATACCTTTCGATATTGATTGTGGAGTGAAAATTGCTATGGAAGTGATTGGCGGAAAATGGAAAAGTTGCATTATACAGGAATTGAACAACGGTCCCAAACGTCCAAGCGAATTACATCGCCACTTTGATGATGCCAGTCCTCGCGTCATCAATCAGCAATTGAAAGAACTGGAAATGCATGGGATGATAGAAAAGAAGATATTTTCCGAGCTTCCGCCTCATACAGAATATTCCATTACGGAAATGGGAAAAACGTTGATTCCCATCATCGGACAGCTTGAAAGTTGGGGAGATAATTTTCGACCAATAATGAAAAAGATTTTAGGTATGGAAGATTAAGCATACTAAAATTTTCTTCAATTCCCCTATGGATAATAATACATTTAATTCTAACCATTTCGGCTGAAGGTATATCAAAAACTAAAGGATGCTATTATTTTAGATTTCCATCGGGTTGATACAACCGTCTGAGAAATAAGCTTATAGCGGAGTATTCGAGAAACAGGGTCACGATTTAGTAAACGTGCGAATTTCAGCAATTCGGCATTACATTCAAAAAAGTGGCTTGCATTAGGCAAAACCTCAGGAAAAGAACATTGTGTTTTATGATACGCTTGAGGAAGCCTTACAAGCCGGATACAGGCCATGTAAAATATGTATGAAAGAATATTATAACAATAAACAGAACAATATGGAAACTATAAAGATTACACGATATCAATCGCCCGTGGGCGAGATGCTTGTCGGTTCTTACGGCGACAAGCTGTGTATTTGCGACTGGGCGGTGGAGAAACGGCGAGGTACGATAGACCGCCGCATACAGCGGCATCTGAATGCGAGGTACGAAGAAGGAACTTCCGACATCATCGAACGGGCAATCGGGGAACTCGAAGAATATTTTGCCGGACACCGTAAGATATTCGACATTCCCGTTGTCTTTACCGGCTCGGAATTTCAATGCACCGTATGGGAAGAGCTGATGAACATACCTTATGGAACGACCATCTCTTATGGCGAGCTTGCCCGCCGCATCCATAACCCGAAGGCTGTGCGTGCGGTCGCATCGGCCAATGCCACCAATCCTATCTCTATCTTTGTTCCCTGCCACCGGGTAATCGGCAGCAATCATAAACTCACGGGGTACGGAGGAGGTCTCGATGCAAAAAAAGGATTATTGGAGTTGGAATGTTCTAAAACAACGGAAACCGGGTTGTGGTAGATTTAATTTAACATACAAAATCTCTAAAAGAGGGTGTCCGAAAAAGGTCGATAACTCTATCATTTTGTCATTCTGAACTTCGTGAAGAATCTGAATACACTACTTTGTGTTAACAGATTCTTCGTTACACTCAGAACGTACCTTAATGAAAAAATCTTTCAAGGGGTCAGCGAAGCTAATGACAGAGCAAAAGGATAGCACAATATATCTTTTTGGACAGCCTCTTTTAGTGTCTTTCAAGCTTTAGTCTTTCAATTGAATACTGCTTTGTTATTTTCATGTCAAAGCAGCATCCACTCCCTACGTTTCTCTTTTGGAAAGCCGCTGGCGGCAATACGAAGCATGACACGGGGCATCCCTTGCCGGTACTTACCGATAAAGAGACTGAGCCGGATGAGGTCGTATTAAAGGTAATTGATTGAGCATAATAAGATCTTCCATATCCTATTGATAAATTTCTCTACAATACATTCATTATCTCCAGCCATCCTGACACTCTTTGGTAATCAGGCTCCATTATTTTCACATTATGAGGTTGGGTGAAGATTAATTTTCTTCCATGAAAGAAATTGAGGTTTTTAGGGTGGTCATCAATCATAATATCTCCCTGAATACTCTCTTTGAGTCCGCAAAAAATCATTTGTTTCCACGTAATAAATGGAAAGTTCTCATTCAGCCAAGCTTGTTTCTCTGTCAAACTTAAAGGAAATTCGGTAGCAGAAGAAACGATTAATACATGATACTTGTCATTCAGATATTTTAGTCCTTCCACACTGTCGGGCATAAGGGGAGCCGTTCTAAAAAATCCCGGATAATTCACGTGTCTGTACAAAGAGGGAAAGGCCTCAGTTTCTGTTTTGCCCATCAGACTTTCCAACTCTAACTTTCTTCCTGTTTCTCTATACTCCATTTCAATAAACTGAGCATACACATCAGCAAGAACACCATCCATGTCAACTAATACTTTTTGCTTCATACTTTTTAGATTTATTAATGATTAAAGTTTGTTTTATAAGTCAGAAATATTCGTTTTCTCACTTTACAGGAATGCGGATTTTATTTCTATGATTCGGTTTTTATGATACCTATCAATAATAAATTGCATAAAACCGCAAATACAGATAAAAAAGCTCGAAAATCTTAGTATTTCTATCGAAATATAGTTAACTTTGCGGATATATGCAACATATTATCTCCTACAAATCATGCTAAAAGAAGAAAGACATCAGTATATCATCAACCAGATAAGCCAAAATTATAGAGTCTATATTTCGGCTTTGAGTACAGAATTAGGAGTATCCGATGATACTTTACGCCGTGATATAACAGAACTGGATGAACGTGGAATATTAACCAAGGTTCATGGTGGGGCAATTGCAAAGTCGGGGATTCCATTCGAATTTACCGGTAGAATGAATACGGCTATTGCCGGTAAACGGGAAATGGCAGCAAAGGTTATTCCGCTATTTCGTCCGGGAGATATCATCTTAATAGATGGCGGTACGTCCAATTTGGAAGTTGCACGTCAATTACCCAAAGATATGGAACTGATTGTATATACTAACAGTTTTCCAATAGTCGATGCTTTATTAGAGCATCCTAAGTTGGAATTAAACTTTTTAGGTGGGAAAGTTTTTCCGTCTGCCCAAGTCGCCATAGGAAATCCGGTCTGGCAAGCGTTGCAAATGGTACGTCCGGATTGGTTACTGTTAGGGGTTTATAGCGTCCATCCGCAACTGGGACTGACAATTCCTGCCAGTGACAGAGAGGAAATAATGCTTAAACGGCTTATGTTGGAGCGCTCACGAAAAAGGGTGGTACTGGCTGATGGCAATAAACTGAATAGGGCCGAACCTTATACAATTGCTTCCTTGGATGAGATAGACTATCTTGTGACGGAAGACAGTAAACTGGAGTATGTAAACACACATTGGCCCAAAGGTTCATATACTGTTATTTAATCTGTATCCGACCGAAAATAATGAGGGCGGTATGCTATTGTCATGACAGGCTATACGAAAACATTATCCGAGTTTTAACAGATTCCCATGAAAGCTTTGCTTGATACTACAAAATAGTTAACACCTCTTTTATATCGGATAGTTGAAACAAACGGGGATGCGTAAACTTTTCGTCATAACGTTCCTCTACCCATGTTATGTGATAAGGAATATGAACGGCATACCCCCCAAGTTCTATAACAGGCAAAATATCTGATTTAAGAGAATTGCCTACCATCAGGAAGTTTTCCGGAGAGCAATCTAATTTTTTACACAATTGTTTATACTCATCTTTATTTTTATGGCTCATGATTTCTATATGTGAGAAGAGATGCTGCAAACCTGATTTTTCAACTTTCCTCTGTTGGTCCAGCAAATCTCCTTTCGTAGCCAATGCCAACTTGTAATTTCCACTTAACTGTTGCAAGACTTCCTCAACCCCTGCCAGCAGTTCAACCGGTTGTTTCATCAAGGTTTGCCCAAACTCGATTATCTTTTTTATGCAGTGGGGATTGACAACATTATTGTTCGCGTTGCACAACGTTTCAACCATACTCAGCATGACACTCTTCAGCCCATAACCATAAAAAGGGATATTTCTCTTCTCTGTTTCCTGCAACATCCGCATGGCCTGTTCCTCGGAATAATATTGCTTCAAAATGCAGCAATAGGTATGTTCAAAAAGCTCATAATTATCAAGTTCTCTCCACAATGTGTCATCCGCATCGAATGCTATTACATTTATTTTATCGTTTATATCAAGGTCCATTTTCGGTTACTTTTATTATCTTTGGCGGCAAAGATATCTCGAAAATCAACTCTATAAAAGGACAAATGTCCTAACCGTATAAAAAAATTATGCTACGCACCAATACGCTACTTTTATCTTTCATCGAAAGCCTGTATGAAAAACAGACGGAAAGTAATATCGTATGTAGAAAATTCGCAAAAGGCGAACTTCTATATAAACAAGGTGAAACGTATTATAAAGTTTTTATTATAAAAGCTGGAATCGCCAAATGCTACCATGATGAAGAAAATGGAAAAAGCTACACCTTTGAGTTTTTTGGCGAGGGCGAAATAGTCGGGGAAGCAGAGGCACTCCGAAAATCGCCTTGTTTCAATACGATAGAAGCTATGTCCGACGTACAGGTTTACTGTTTCCCGGCTTCTTTCTTTAATCACCTTTGCGATACAAACTTTCAATTTTGCCGGATATTGTTGTCCGAAATGGCAGAAAGAATGATTAATACAAGCAGCCGGGCTGTGTATCAACAGTTATATCCCATAAAATATGCGTTGACGAAACTGCTTACGATAGAAAAAAGGCAAGGATTGAATCTGTCAAAAGCAGATATGGCTTCCTATTTGGGAATTGATATCAGAAGCCTGAACCGGTTATTGAAAGAGATTTCTGATGCATATCAATAAGCAGGGTCAAAACTAAAATGTTCTATTATTTTGTCATCCTGAACGCTAGTGAAGGATCTGTTTTCAATCACTTTGTGTGTACAGATTCTTCGCTTTTGCTCAGAATGACAGAATAATTGATAGCACTATCGGAGTTTTGAAGCATCCCCTAAAAAATGACACACCCCACCCGCAATGGATCATTTTATTCTTCCACCTTAAAATCTTCCGATTTAAAATTACTGTAATACCTGCCCGAAACAGCCGTGAAACGTAAAACACAATAATCGGGGTCTGTCACTCCGCCGGGATAGTACATCGTGTCACCTTCTTGCCAAATCAACTCACGCGAAGCGCTATCTGTCAACACTTCCATCGTGCCGATAAGCATCACCCCGCGAAAGAAACGTTTGTCATAAAAATAGATACAAGCACGATGATTGTTCCGATACTGAGCCACACGCATGGAAGACGTATTTGTAGTGAAATAGAACGTCCTGATACCTTCCCGTCTTCGGGGCTGCAACATGGCCTTCATATTGGGAAAACCGTTTGCGTCTATGGAACCAACAAAGGAAACACTCTGCTTGTCAACAATATTGCCTACTGTTTTTTCTGCATCTCTCATCTTTTTTGTTTTATTTATGGGTTAATAACTGCCTGCAAAGATAGAGAAACAGGCGAGATGCACAGGCATAAAAACCAAGGATGAAATGTCACTTTTCATGGTTGATGTTCCATGCGATAGAGCAGGGGAGTCGTGCCCGTATGCTGACGAAAACTGCGGACAAAATAAGAAACTGTAGAGAAGTGGAGCGTTTCTGCTATCTCGGATATCGGTTGCCGGGTATAAACAAGCAGATTCTTGGCTCGTTCCATTATTTTATTTCTTATATATTGTTTGACGCTGATATTCAATGTCGTACTGACCAGCTCATTCAGATAATTAGGAGTGATGCAAAGCTGTTCCGCATAAAACTGTACGGAATGTTCGCGTTCTGCATATTCATCTACCAGCCGGATGAAACGCCCTATGTAGGGATTCCCGGTTTCTTTTTGTTTGTCATCTGCCGGAAGAGATTGATAAGCGCGGTTGAGCAACATGAGTGCCTCGTAGAGCAACGCCCTGAGCACATGCACGTCACGGGGTTGATACGCGTCTATTTCTTTTTTGATATTTTGGAGAAGTGAAAGAAAACGGACATAAAGCGCTTCGGGCAAGTGAAGTTTGGCAGAGGTGGTACCGGGCTGGAAAAAGGCGAGATGCTGCACGAACAGCGAATCTTTGAAAAAAGAAGAGAGAAATTCATCTTCAAAAATCAAGGCAAAGCCATTGTCTATATGATGAATATCCCAGTTCCGGATTTCTCCCGGTTTGGAGAAAAAAACGTCCTTGGGAACGGCATGATGCGTTTGGTTGCCAATGCTGAAGGCCCCTTCTCCTTCGGTTATGAAAGTAATGTCATAATAAGACAAGGTATGAGCCTGCTTTCCGGCTATAAATTTCTTTATATCTTTCAACTCCACGATATCTATCAATAGTTCGCTTCCGTATTTATGCTTATAGAATGTATAAAGCGGTATGGCACGTTTCATTAGGTTTTTCATGTATCATCCAACTGTATTTTCATTTGAAGTTATTAAACGAATAATCATTTTTTCCTTCATTTTATTCTTGAATTTATTTGTCAATATTTACTAATACGTTACTCAGCATCTTTTCAAATTGTTTATCCGTGCATACACTGAGATCTGTCGTGATAAATTTCCCATTATAAAATAAAGAAAATATCGTAGCAGGTGTAGGCGATGACTGCGCTTCTTCCATTGTTCCAATTTTTATAATTTTCAACGGAATCTTATGTTCCTGCGCCAATGTGCATAGAGAGCCGTTTACATAATAATCCGTATACGGACAACGATGGGTATAATAAGCTACCAGTCCGTTTTTCTCCGGGCATTCTCCACTCTTCACACATTCTTTAAATGAAGGAGTGGGACAGGCATCATCAAATTTCAGCACAAGCAGCGCAAAACCATTTGATAATTTTTCCACAATTTCAAAGCCTTGTTTCAGCAACCATTTTGTATCACTCATGAAGTGGAGCTTTTTTATACCCGCTACCGTTGCCAGGCCGTATTTACTTTGAGATTTGGCATCATCAATGGCTGATTGCAACAAAGCCTTTCCATGCCCTTTTTCCTTATATTGTCCTGATACCCAGAAACAGTTTAGCATTAAGTAATTGGGAGCATCTACAGGAATCCAAGCCTTCTCTGCCGGAACATATTCCAGAAAAACTTTAGCCCTCGCATCCAGTCGTCTGAAAACATATCCATTGTCAAACTCTCTTTTCAACCATTCTTTTTTCAGGGCATAACCCTCTTGGCATTTCTTATCAGAAAATGCGCAACAGATATGTTCATTATCAATGTTGCTTTTATCCAATGTTATATATTTTTCTGCCATGATTCTTGTTTTAGGGTGTATTTCAAATAGCCATTCCATACCACAAAAAAGTATTTACTGTCTATTTGTGGAAGCAAAAGTACGCAATTCGTGGTGATAAAGCATTGTTCAATCTTGCTAATTTTACATAAATGAGAAAAAAGAGAGGTTGTATCATTACTAAACTATTCCATTATATTGTCATTCTGTTAGTGAAGAATCTGTTTTTTCCATTTACGGATTCTTTATATTACTCAGAATGACAAACTATAGAATAGTGGTATCGGATTTTTGATACAACCTCTACCTAAACGCTTTACGCTTCGTTTATTAACTTTTACGTTTTTCGTATTCCAAAGCCGAAAAAGTCATGTTTTCCGCTTGAACCAATCATTACTTTATCTTTTTTGCGATGAAAAAAGCATAACCGTAATACTCTTTATACTTGCTGTACAGTTCGGCTTCATGATGATTGGATGCCACCAGTTCTTCGGCAGTTTTGTTTCCCACATGCTTTTTAAGGAATATTTCTTCTGCTTTAGCTTGTGGAGCAAAATAATGTTTTGTCCAGCAATTTTCCGGAAGAATAAACGTAGCAACGGGAACATAGCCTGCTTTTTGTATCTGGGCTACTTTGTTGGGAATCGTATCTATTTCCGTATAAACGCTCATCCAGAAATCATGAATCTCCGCCGGACGCTCTTCGGTAAACCAAACACTTTCGGTAACAGCAATATATCCACCTGTTTTCAAATATTTACGCCACTCGTTCACTCCCCGTTCAAAACCGATATTATAAATAGCTCCTTCAGACCAAATTAAGTCCAAAGATTCCTCCTTAAAAGAAAGGTCGTCCATAGAACCGACAATTCCTTTTACTCTATCTTGAAGATGCAGTTTTTCGGCATTGCTGTTGAAGCGGTCAATGAATCCCGGAAAAAAGTCGATGCCTGTAATGCTGCCCGGCGCATGTTGTGCCAATACCATTGTTTGGCCACCCGTTCCGCAACCGAGGTCGGCAATAAGGGATTTATCCGTAAGGTTATCTATAAAACTCAGCGCTTTAAGGGTTACTTCGGGACTTCCGGGGCCTTGTCGTTCTGTACTTAGAAAATATTCACAAATTAAATTAACGTCGAATCCTAGAATTGTATTGTTATCGTTATTCATTATCGTAATGTATTTAGCATATACGTGTGGGTATAGCAATATCCTCATCACTTATATGCGGATTAAAATTTTAAATTATAGTAATAAAGGAATCACTCTCGAAAAGATTTATCCGAGAGCAAACTAAAGGACAATCTGTTGTGTCAGAACAGATTGTTTACAACACCAAATCCGATAGTTGAGTTTTTAACATGCCGCAAAGGTACATTATTTTTTTGAATAAGAAAATATATTCAGTTCTTCTTCACCAAGAATATTAGGGATTTGACACATATATATGTGTAGGCTTATGCGGACGTACGTGTGGGCTTATACGTATATACGTGTAGGCCTACGCGGACGTACGTATCGGCTCATGCGTACGTATGTGTGAACAATCATCCACCCAAAGACAAGGACATTTAAAAAAAAGAGCAAGAGCTTTTTTAAAAAGATAAGGAGCTTTTTTGAAAAGATAACGAGCTTTTTTGAAAACGTCTTGTTCTTTACTGCCGCCAAGATTTCGTCAGCTGTTATATTCCATGCTTTATGCGCACTTTTTATAATGAAAACGTCTGAAAACACCCTACTCTATATCAAGCCGGAACAGCCTGTAAAAAAGGCTATATAGCTGATGGAAAGCGTATTATGCAGGAATATGCTTCAAAATGTAGTGAGAGCATGAGAGTACAAGTGAGAGCTAACATTTTTTACTATCATCGCATAAGTCATTTATAATTAGCTTGTTATATATAGTGTGAGAGCATGAGAGCACAATGATGTACAACTTATCATTGTTAATGTTATCTGTTTGTTGTCGACCGAATGTATATTCCATACCCATAATAAAAATCCGAAAAACCCATAAAGGGAGAATTCCTCTCGTCTTTCCTTCTTTGTTACTCCCTAACATCCTTTACTTTGCATTCACAAACTATTCCATCCGTGCCTGTGTTCAAGCAGGATGAACTCGGTCATCATATTTTTCACAGAGAAAATATGATTGTAAAGGATTTCTTTCATTTATCCCTGTATGATAGCCTGTATGAAAGCCATGCAGATAGGATTTACTTTAAAAGAGAGGTAGGACTGTCTCCCAAACAGTATCGGGAGAATAGGTAAAAAAGCCGATGGGGTAGCTTTATATCTTGCGTTTTAAGTAAATCATATCCTTTAGTAAAACTCCATTGTCAATGATAGGATGGTCGTAATTTTGAGTGAAAAAGCCCACTATGCGATGCGAATATTCAAATCCGCAATTCTCATAAAACGCAATGGCACTCGGTACCTCTCCGGTTCCCACTATCATTTGGGTGTACTGGCCGGAATAATGATTTATCAAATAATTTATCAATCTTCTGCCATATCCCTGCCGTTGTGCAGTGGAAGTGACAGCTATGTTTTTCAGTTCGCAGACTTCCCGGTTCTCGCCTGTAACCACACAGACGGCCTTGACTCCATCATCTTCGAGAACAAACATTTCGCCACGCTCCAAATAGCGGTCTATCATGCTTTCCTGTTCATCTCCAAGTAGCAGTAAATCCAAATAACGTTTCTTGTTGTCTGTTATTTTTGTAATTGAAGCCCCCATCTTTCTTAATTATCTTTAGAAATGTATTTCTTATTTATTTATATCGTCCTGATTTTCTGTTGTTATCAATTTCTATTTTCTTAATCTCATTCTTTGCGATAATTTTCTGCATATTCAGGATGCGCGAAGTCGTTCCGGTAACTGCCGTATCGCCCCAAATGACAGAATCGAAGTAATAAGTGGCATGTTTGCCGTCATTGGTGGTGAACCTGACAACCGTTCCCGGAGTCACTTCTATCTCTTTCGCATTACCCTTTTTATCATAACATTTCAGTGTGTGCAAACCGTTTGTATATAAACTGTCGGCAGCCCACCACGAAACAAGACCGCCACTACCAACTTCTATTTTTCGTTTTTCGATGTGGCTGTTCTCAATTTGTTGGGCAAATTCGTTAACAGGCACTTGATAGACAGTGCATGATGCTAAAGATAGCGCGAATAGTGTCAAAAGATAATTTTTAGTTTTCATTGTTACCTGTTTTATTAGTTAGTGATAGTTTTTTTTCAGAAGAAGGAGCAGGAAGTTTTTGGCAAACAAACTGATAGACGGCTGCCGATATATCAGCAATTATTTTGGCATTCGCGTCCATCTCTTCCTGAGAATTTTTGACGAATACGGCAATAGTGTACCGCGTACCATCGGGTAAAGTAACGAAGCCTATATCATTTGTACCGATATATTCACCGCGAGAGTTTTTGTCGGAAGTTCCCGTTTTGTGGCCGATGATAATACCGTTTTCGGACAATGGGGCAACCAACCGGTCTTTTCCGGTTTGACATTCTATCATGGTGCGCTTCACAAAATCAGTATATTCATTTCGCAAAGAATCATTAGTTGTAAATATTTCCAAAAGAGAAGCTGCGGCCAGGGGAGTACTCCAATTCTCGTAACAATCTTCCATGTCTTGATGCATTTCATCTTCGGTGGTGGTGATAGATACCTCTTTTATGCCTAAAGAATGAATATATTCGTCCACCACATTTACTCCGCCAATGTAATCGAACAAGATGTCACAAGCTATATTATCGCTCAGTTGCAGGGTATAAGTCAGCAGCTCACCAAGCGAGAGGTCCAAGTCCCCCTGCGGATATTTATCGCGCAAAGGGCTGTAAGTATCGGGCTTAAAAAACTTCTTGTCCAAATGGAGCAGGGTAGTGAGTGGAATATTTTTCTTCTCCAAATAATCGCAGACAGCCAACGCCTGATGAAATTTATAGACACTCATCATCGGATATTTTTCGGTATTGTTAATGGTCAGCGTGTCTTTTCCATTCAGTATGACAGCCACACCTACAGTCGCTTTTTTATCCTTAATGATGGTTTCTATATGATTCTTTAAAACATTCAGATTAGCCGGGGTTTCCTGATTGGTTGACACAGAAAAGGATTCCTTCCGGGATTTTTGTGAAGAACATCCGCCTATGAACAGACCGAAGAAAGCGAGGTAAAGAATATGAATTGTTTTCATTTTTCAATTATCGTAAATGACAGAATAGGTTGATAATTAAGTTGCGGCAGGTGTATCGAGCACCTTGATATTGAGTTTGCATTCATTATCTCCCCCCAATACCGTTCCGCAAAGCGTCACCCCAAATTTCTTATCTTTCCACAACTTATGCATGGTGTAAAGCACACTTTGGCGAGAACATTCACATAGCAACGGAGTATTGACATAACCCGATTGATGCAACGGGCAGACGCAGGCGGTAAAACACAAGTTGTAACTTTTTCCATGTTCCACAATTTCGCCTCGTACTTGGTCAAACTCGTTGGCTTTAGTGAAAAAAGCATCCAAGTCACCTTTGACATCCTCATACAGTTGCTCATAAATGGGCAAAACTCCATTCTGCACACAATTTTTTCCACATTCGCAAAAGAAGTTTTCTCTTTCTGCCGGAGAAAGTCGGGTCACACCTTTCTCAAATCCTTCGAACCATGTCTTGATTACATCCATTCTCTTTTTATTTTTTCGTTTTTGGTGGCGCGAAAATACAAGATAATCAGCTCTTCTCCTAATTTTAAGCTATAATCTTTTAGAATGAAATAATTAATGCATATTCCGATATTCTTCCTGTTTCTTTTTGGGCAATTTCTTGATGACTTCATCTACCGAATGATTGATTAATTCCTTGATTAGTTCATCCGGAACATCACTTTCCAGCAGAATAGTAATCCAATATTTTTTATCAGAATGAGGGCCGAAACAGATACCCTCATAGCGCTCCATCAGTTTGGCCGATTTATCCGGATCGCATTTCACGTTTGCCCAAAAACGGCCTTCTTTCGGGTTGAGAGGAGCGTAGGATATCATCTTGTTCATCACCTTATATACTAAGGTGAATTCATCAAAAGGCATACACTCGGTCGCACCTTTTATGGAGAGGCAATATGCTCTGTAATCTTCTATATTCATGGCTGTTAGGGTTGTTTCCGTTTCTTCATTGGGATGCTAGTCAAACCGTGATAACATTGAGCATCACCGATTGGTTGAAATCCCAGACTTTCATAAAAAGGAACGGCATAAGTGGAAGCGTTGACTGTAATTTCTGTAGTGCTGAGTCCGTTCAGAGTATAAGCATAATCAAAAAGTTTTCGCCCGATACCCCTGCGGTGGTATATCGGTTTGATAAAGAAAAGCGAAATGTGTTTTCCTTCATTTTTGCTACCCATAATGCCAATGAGTTCATTATTACAGAACGCGCCATAAATGGTAAGTTCATCCATTAATTGTTCATTTCCGATGAAACTTTTAAACGTTTCAAGCCCTTCCTCGTCATAATCTGCTTTGCCACATTCAGTAAATACAGCAAGAGATAATTCGATAGCTTGGGGATACTCTGTTTTTGCTAATTTTCTTATCATAAATGTAGAATTGATATTCATTTTGTTTCGCACTTTATTTTCTGTCTTATTGATATTTTCCAATTATCATGGCAAAGATAAGAAAGAAACTGTCTAAAAAGGTATATTGTGCTATCCTTTTGCTCTGTCATTAGCTTCGCTGACCCCTTGAAAGATTTTTTCATTAAGGTACGTTCTGAGTGTAACGAAGAATCTGTTAACACAAAGTAGTGTATTCAGATTCTTCACGATGTTCAGAATGACAAAATGATAGAATTATCGACCTTTTCGGACACCCTCTTTTAATCATCGTATCGCCTTCTTAGTACATATCCACGCCCCGGCACAACAAACGATAAATATCATCCCTGTGGTATAAAGCATATTGCCCATTCCCGTCAGCGGAGAAAGCACACCGCCGAACAAAAACATCAGGAATCCCAACAGCGCCGAAGCATTTCCTGAATTTTTACGTTCCAAATCGAGGGCGAGCGTAGTGGAACTGGGAAGTATCAGCCCCAAGAAAATGAGGAAGAAGAATAGCAATACTTCGACCACCCAAACGGAAGGACTGAAAACAAGAGCCGCCGCGACCGGCAAACTCATCCATGCAAATCCTATGACCCCGGCTCGCAACGCAATTCTTGCATTCCGAAAATGCGATACCGCCAAACTTCCCAGCATGATTCCCAACGCATTAACCCCAAAGCAAAAACTGTAGAAAAGGGGAGAGGTACTGAAATGATTCTGAAAGATGAAAGGCGAAGCTGCGATATAAATAAACATCACCCCCATAGCAAAAGCCTGCACCAAAACGTAGCGCATGAATTGCCTGTTGCGCAATACCGGCAAGTAATGCTTGAATGTGGAGAAAATGCGCCCTTTCTGTCGAACCTCAGCATCCAATGATTCTTTGAAAAAATGTAACGAGCCTATCAAAGCCATCCCTATTACCAGCAATACCCAAAAGATTCCTTTCCAGTCCATCACCTCTAGCAATATCCCGCCCAATACAGGAGCACAAACAGGAGCTAATCCCTGTACGCAACTCAGCATCGAGAAAAACCGGGTGAGTTCTTTTCCCCCATAAAGGTCTAAGGCTATGGAACGGGAAATTACCACTCCGCCTGCACCGGAAAATCCTTGCAACAAACGGAAAAACAGAAACGCGTAAATGCCCGGCGAATAAAGACATCCCAAAGTGGAAAGACAAAATACCACCAACGAAACCATGAGAGGGGATTTCCGTCCATATTTGTCACTCAACGGCCCTATAATCAACTGCCCCACTGCCAAGCCTATCATACTAAAAGTAAGGCTTAACTGGACAAGCGATGCCGTAGTATCAAAATATCCGCTCAGTGCAGGAAGTGCAGGCAGATAAAAATCGGTCACGAACGGACCGAACGCTGAAACAATCCCGGTAAATATCAGGATATAAAGTTTGGAATTTCTTTCTGTTTTCATCTTAATTAAGTTATTCTATGTTCTTGGGGGCAAAGTTCCGGCTATTTTTGCATATCGTTTCGCCCTAAATCAGCCATGTTTCGTCCAAATAGTGACCAAAGGCAGACTGGTATTCCGATAGAATCGCTACTTTTGCATAAACTTATATGATCCATGTATAATCAACATGACGAACCGAATCAATTTGAGATAACCCATCCCAATGGTGAGCTGTCAACCCTCTTTCCCATCGGACAGGCTACCCGCACTCCTTTGGGGAAAGTTTATTTTATGATCATACTTAAAGGAAAAGCGTTGGTAGAGATAGACGGCAAAAGCTATCTGCTGCACGAACAGGCTTTTTTATTTCTTTTGCCGGGACATTTACTGCTGCAACTCTCGCATACGGAAGATTTTCTGTTTCAATACCTGTCGTTTCATTTTGATTTTTTGACAGATTTCCCTCTGCTGTTGAAAACGGATATATCCAATCAGGCAACCAATATGCCTTATTTGCAGATGGATGAAAAGGGTTTCTGTTTGATGAAAAGATATTATGATTTCATCCATGACCGTTATTCGGATACCGAATGCCCTGCGGATGCATTAAAAGGAATACTGTTTTCTTTTGTGCTTGAGGTAAGCAGAATGTATTCGGGCAGAAATGTTTCGGTAGAAGTTTCCCGGCAGGATGAATTGGTGGATGGTTTCTTCAGTTTGTTGCACAAATTCTGTACCCGGGAGCGGACAGCAGCATTTTATGCAGATAAGCTGTGCATATCCGATAAGCACCTGATGCGAAGCATAAAAAGGCAAACCGGACAAACGTTTCATTTTTGGATGACGGACTTCATACTGCGTGAAGCAAAATTAATGCTGAAATCAACAGACGGAACAGTCACCGAAATTGCAGATAAACTCAATTTCCCGAACTCTTCGTTTTTCGCTCGTTTCTTTCGTAAATATACCGGATTATCGCCTGTAGAATTTAGAAATAAAGAATGAATCGATTAAGAAAACAGCTTTTTTCAAATAGGCGAGATATTTCTTTGGCAAGGTCATTTGGCATATCCAATCCAGCACATTTTATTTCTTCTATCCGGCATTGACGGCTGCCCGAACCATAGATACAATAATAAATATCAGCATGATACCTGCCAAAGCTGCTTCGATCCACAAATACCACAAGGCCATGCGGCGTATGGTGCGGTGGTATTTGGATATCCTGGTATTATTCCGTTGCTGCCGGACTATCGCGCCACAAAGGACAGGTGCGGCGAATATCAAGAATAGAAGTCCCAGACTTGACATTCCGGACGCAACCCAAAACAATCCGGTCAGTATCTCCATCAGCAAACCGCCATAGATGATGAACAACAAAAGCAATGCACCTCTCGGCATGTGCGGCACACCTTCCCGCCGCATCTTTCGTATCAGTCGGATATAGTAATTATCCTGCAATCCATAGCCACACTTTCTTGATTATAACAAAGAGAAACATGAGTGCAAGCACCGACAGGAATATACGATAGAACCAATCCTGAATACGTTCCCAAAGGGTAAATTCACGTTTATACTCCAATATTCCGTCAGGCTCTTCAAGGGAATTGCTCTGTCCGTCACAAATATTGTCACATTTTTTCCGCCTTGTCAGGAACTCCTGCGGATGTTGCTTGATGTAAGTGCCTATCATTCCGTATAGCTGTTTGTCATTTTTCATCAAGGCATAATATTCCTCATCAAGCGTATCGAAAAGCTTCTCCTTATAACTGTTGCTGAAGCTTTCCTTCGTTCTGTCTTCCCATTGAGTTTGCAGATTCTCCTCATGGGCGGCGTAGCACTCGTTGGCACGCTTCACCACATCGGCTATTCGGTCGGCGCCCAATAAGGCAAAGGTACTTCGGGCACGTTCGGAACGGTCACCGCCCGAATTGTAATAATACTGGTTGAAACCGCCATTAAAGACTTCGCCATGCAATTCCACAGCACACATTATGCTATCAAACATTTCACATTCAGTATCGCTTTCCAATTCTCCGTCTATGAATTTTCGGCATAGTTTGACAGGCGGAAGCTGCTCTATTTGTTCCATCGTTATTTGTTCGGGACGGGCAAGACCGAAGATTTTCTTTATCCATTTCATCATATCTAAACTGTTTTATATTAGAATGCTACACAAAACTACGCGGTTTGCATACAATATACAAGCATATTCACGAAAAAGGTTATACAAAGTAAATTTGGAAACTTCTGAATGTTTGGAAGGCATATAAAAAATACTATTTTTCATTTAAGTGTTTGGATTTAATGAGGAACTGCATTCTACTATTTGATTGACCTTGTTAATATTCTTTTTGTTACCCATGCTCTTTCTCCCTGCTTAGTTTTGCCACCCGAATATCAGGTAGCATACCGTCAGGTAAATAATCAAAAATATAAGCATTTTTATCCGTATTTTCTTTTCCTGTGGGGTGGGATGCAGCCATCTGGCGATGCGGGCACGTAACGTCAGGGGACGGGGCATCATCACTTCGGCAAGTTCTTCAAAGGTCTTGCAGGCGAAAATCGTTTGCCGGAAGTCGTTTACGCTGTCCCAACATTCTTCTTTGAACCAGCGTGTTTTAGGGTATCTTTCCGCTATCCTTTCTTGCAGTTGGCGTAAGGAGAAAGGTTTGGGGCAATCCTCGTACTCGTATTCAATGGAAATCACACGTCCCTGCATCCCGGTGAAATATCCGGCTATGCCTTTCCATTTCACCATGTGCGCCCCTGTTTCCACGTATTTAGTCCCGGTGGAATCGACTACGATATAGTTCTTCTTTTTTTTCAGCAGGTCGATATTGGTCGTTTGATGCAGTTCCTCTTCCCAAAACACATAAATCATATTGCCTTTGGGGGTAAAGCTGAATATCGGGTATTTTAATTTTGCTTTCATGGCTATTTCATCCTATTGTTGTTAGTAATTATTTATAAATTATCTCCTTAAGGCTTTGCACTGTTATTGTTTCCTCCGGCTTATTTTATCACCGTTAGATATATCACTAATAGTAATATGTCAAATAAAAGAGGAATCATCCACAACAGCCACATAGGGATTGCATCCTTCCATATACTTTGACGATAGTGGTGCTTTATAGCCGCCACCCTGTCTTTATTGTATCTCAACAAGCACCATAGACCGGACGGAAGTGATATTGCGGCGAGCATTGGAAGAAAAAGAACCAACATCCCCATTATCGGATGAAGATTATCCGTTAAATTCATTTTTTCCAATATACCCCTCAGAATATCGGTATAGTGAGGCATCCAAAAAGGCAGAAGCGGCCAGAAAACAAACCCCATCCAATACTGTGTTATTAACCAATTGCCTGAACTGCTGAGATATTTCTTACTGTATCGCTCTCCCTGATAATAGAGGTAGTCGATAAAGTTGTACCTGTAATTTTGTGCTAGCCGGATTCTCCGGTTACGCTCAAAATAATTATCCGTTTTTTTTATTCCTTTTTTCATTTATGTACCCATTTAGCCAACAAAACAATCCACACCACCACCGCTACCACCGAGACAGCTACCGAAATCATATTCTTCCGGTCTGTGCAGCACTTCCGGTATGTATCTTCCCAGCGGTAGGACAGTTTGGTGTTCAAGCAGAACAGGACAATGTGCGATGCGGCGACCACCAATCCCAGCACCCAATAATATTCATTATATATACGTGTGCCCAAAAGTTTGTCTATCCCGATAAACAGGATGGAGTAGAGGGCGAACGCAGGGGTGAGAAGTATCGCGAAATAGAGGGAGACGCCTTGTGCCCTTTTGGTAAGGAAGCCAAATAGGTGCTTGACGAAATAGCTGCTCGCTATAAACCAATATATATACCAATTCATTATCACAAACTTATTTTTCTAATCTACTATAAAGGTGTAATAAAACCAATAGGTAACCACCCAAACTATATCTCCTGCAAGCAAACATGCGATGCGCTGTTTGAATTTCAGGTCATACTTTTCTTCTTTCAATTGTCTCAGTTTAGGAAAGCATTCACTGGGAGAATAATGCCGCTTAAATAAATAGAATGGTGCAAATATAAACATTATCAGCATTTCCCATAATTGATAACTGACATTTCTGTTCTTTTCATTATTCCTGTCAATTCTCGCTTGTTCCGCACGTGCGGCAGCATCCAGCCTTTTCATAAAGGCTTCTTCTTTTTCTTCCATGATGTCGGCTATCACCTTGTCGGTTACGCCACGGTTGTACAACTCTAGTTTTGCTTGCCTGACTTTCTTGTCCGGATATTCTCCAGTTACATTATTGGCAATCATCAACAGTTCGTTTGTGGAATATTCTTTTATTCTCATGGTTTATAATGGCTGGTAGGGAACAATCTATTTTAGAAAATCCAAATCGAAATAAATCCAAGTATTCTCAATATTTTATTCTCAAAGATTTTCATGTCATATAATTACAGCTAATAGCTCAGCGAGGAACGCTGTAAGCGTTAGCCTGCTTCGTTAATAACTTCATTATTTCATATCAAAAGTCCCTATCGTTTGGGCTATTATATCAATGTATGGCAACATCTTTACGATTTGAACATTTTTAAGGCTTTTGCTTCCGCCCAATGCCAAGGCAGGCACATACCCGAAACATTCATCAGCTTTGGGTATTCCTAACTTATCCGTCAGTTTGGAGAAATCAGTAACTTTCAGGTCAAAATCCTTTTTTAACCATTCTTCCGATACTATATAAACATTGAATAACAAGTCTATCCTTGAAGTTATAATATCCCAGTTGCCGCTTCTTACATTAATAAAGATAACGTATTCCCGCTTTTGGCAAATATCTTTAACCCATACGAATATATCTCCAAATGCAGTTGTCATAAAAGGCAACGAGTATTCAAAATATCTCTCTTTGTCCTCGATATATGTATCTACAAAATCCTGATAATCATCAGGAGATACAATTCGGAACAGTCCGTTACAGAATATACCCAAACCAACTTCTTGCCATAAGGTAATCAACTCTTTAGGGGCTGTGTTGGTATACTTTGCAAGAAAAGCCTTATTCACCGCCTGCCTTGCACATTCCATATTCTGACTTAAAAATTTTTCGTACATAATGTTTATGCTCTAATTGTTACTAATAGTTAAGCAGAAAACGGTATATCGCTGTTTTCATGTTTTGTTAGTAACTTCTTTCTTCTTATTAGATGTGAAACTCCAGTTGCCAAGAGCAGATAGCCTGCCAGCAGACCATGACAAAACCAATATTGATAAAAGTCGGCTACACTTGCTAAAATAATCTTTTCATTTGAATTTATATGAATGATTAATCTATATTCGTCGCAAAACCAATAATATTCAAAACTCATTAAGTAGGCGAGTGTCATTAAGGTTAAAGCTATCCAGCGTGATATTTTATGATGTAACCATAAATCACTCCCGACAAACAACGTGGAAAAGACAGCCCAATAGATAGATGCAATAGAAAAATGCCATCCTGTTCCATAAGAAGGACTTATGAACCCTGTACCTACATAAAGAGTACTTCCCAATAGTAAGTAGAACAATATCATTTTTATAATTTTCATACTTCGCACGATACTATTAATGATAGATTCAGAAGGAACCGGTATAAGTCGTTACTCTGTGTTGTTCTGAATTTAACTTGTTTTCCAATTATTACCAAGAACATAATCTTGTAACTCTTTACTATCTTTCGGCTCATTAGGAAATCTGTATGTACATTCGGCTGCACAATAACCGGACAACGAAGTTTCAAGTTCATATAATATCTCAATCGTTTCTTGTGATACAGAAGTATGATGATTATTCTGAATATCCAAAACCAATTCATATATATCTTTCCGTTCCCAACCTTGTTTTATCAACTCTTCAATAAAAGAATAAATAAAATCAGTTGTTACGCTCTTATTCCTTTGAGTATTTTGTAAAGCAAATAGTATTTTGTCTTTTACTAGATAATAATCTGTTCTCATGGCTTTATTGTTTTCTTCATAAATCTTACCCCGATGAGCCCGCACCCCATCCCAATCAGTGGATAAACTATACCACATAAGACCGCAAGCATATTCAATCCCCGTTCATCCCCTACAAATCCGTCCAAATCGACAGCTTTCAGTAAGTGGTTTGTAATTTGCCAATCCAATAGATATTGGTCTAAACAAATAAAAGTAACCCACAAAAGTATAGAGCCACATTCCAGACCGAACAATAACATGATAGCTCCGGGCAGAGTGAAATATAACTTATAGACCTTGTAAATGACAAACATATCCATAATCGCCAGCATCCCTAAAAAGCAATATTCCATAACACCATATACTCTGAACAACCGCCCGAAGCCCAAGCCGCCATAAAATAACGTTATAGCTATCAGCAAAAGGCTGAAAGCCGTCAATGATAGTATAAATCGGACTGTTTTATTCATCGTACTATTATTTTAATGTTCGGTGGCTAACCGACCTTTGGGGAGGTTAAGCCGCTTGTTACCCACATAATTCATTTTTCTTTTGAGAGAATGGAAACATAGTTATTTATGTCCTGCTGTAATTCTTCCCAATGTGCTGATAGATTTGGATAAAGCCCAGTTGCGCCATATCCTATCATATCGAAGAGTGCGATAAATCTATAATTATTCGCATATTGTTCACTTTCTTCAATTTTTTCGCGTTCCAGCACATCTGGATAGCTAACACGTTGATACAGTTCATTTGCAAATTTTCTGCATTTTTCTGGGGTATTGAAAATTGCATTTACTGGTTGTATATGAATATAGTCTATTTCTTTTACTTTTGTATTGGCTTCTTCGTATCTTTCTTCCTTTTGCAAGAGAAAAACTTCCAATCCCCAAATAAACAAAATGAAGTCCCATACATTAAATATCCCTTTTCCCGGAAAAGGAACATCATGGGTATAGCGACAAACAGCAAGAGCTTCTTCAATATACCCATACACAAAAAGACGATAAGCTAAGTGGCATAGATTTTCAGCGTCTGCACCACTACTAAATGAACATTTCTTTATTAACTTCTTGCACAAACTCACCACCTTCTTTTGGGGGCAAGAGTTCATTATTGATTCAAACAATTCTTTTCCTGTTTCCATTTTCTTCATTTTTTGTGGGTAATGGTTTGGTGAGAAACAGCGTTTAGCTGTTGGCTCGACCTTATTACTAACTTTTATTTTAAAATCATGTTTACCAACTTGTTACAGGTTTTTTAGAGTTAAGCCATAAATCCTTAATTCGTTCAGAATAGATAAAGATTTCACCTTCTCCTAAAGTTATGCCAAGTTCCGGTATAACAGAATAAGACCATTTAGGGATAATGTTGTACCTCTCTTTAAGTATAGGCAAAATTTTAGGAGCAGCTAAATTCATTTCGTCATAATAGATATTGGGCATATCGGTAAAATGAATTTCCGTCAAAGTATCATCATCATAACGTAAAATCAAGTTGTGATACTGCTCAATATACGCTCCGTTATTAAATGCACCTGTCTTTCGTTGTCCTGCTTGTAAAGATTCTCCAAGTATTTGATGTACTTTTTCCGCATTACAACCTAATTCGAGTATATTCAGACCAATATAAGGTCTAAGGAACAAAACATCAGGTAGATGTCCTATTTCAAGAAGTGCATTATAAGTTTGCTGATTAGTCAATGATTTTTCATATAATGACTTTTCTTGATTGGAATATAAAGTGATTTCAAATACTCCATTGCTATCCCAAATAGCCAAGTTCTTATTAGGAAAGATATAGGTGTTATTATCATCCACGAATGGATTTTCTTTACGATACCATTCAGCCTTTTGGCTTAACTCTACTAATTCTCCTTCTATCCGAAAGACATCAGTAACAATAACAGATATGCTTCTTACAAATTGGTTGTCATTACTAAAGCATATCCGGAATTGTTCTTTAGAATAATCCAATTTTAATAAATCATCTCTTCTGATGTCAAGAGGAATATTATTTATTTTTGATTTTGAAATAATGTCTATCATCTGCACTATTGTTAGTAATGGCTAAGTGGGGAACGCTGTTAAGCGTTATCACGCTTTGTTAGTCACATTATTATTCTTACTTATAAATTCATAACAGTCATCCAACGAATGCCGAGATAAAGCATTTTCTACCCATTTCTCATAGCTATCGGGCAGTTTTTCGTATTCAGGATGTGTAAGCCAATACGTTTCACCATATAGAGCAATCATTGCCCAGTGATAAATGTTTTCGTGAGAAAAGAAAACAATATCATCAGTAGTGCTTATTGGCTGTTGGAGAGGATGAAAGTTTTTAACCAGTTGCCGTGCATTCTCTATGGTAGTATTTCCATATATAGATATGCACTCTTTCAAGAGTTCGCAAAACACTTTGAAATGAAAGATGATTTTAACATCTTCATCCTCTGCTACTATAATGTCTTTATCCATACTGTTATCATTTATAAGTTATTCCAAGTTGTGACTAATGGCTTGACAAGGAGCTGCGTTTAGCAGCTAACTTGGCTCGTTAATAGTAAATTACTCATAATAGCCTTTCATTCCTATGCCAATAGTCCAAAAATGTTTGCTTTTCTCCAAATCATTTAAAAGCCATAACTTTTCATCTTCATATACTCCGTTTTCCTTAGCTTCCTTTATGCTTTGTTGCGTTGTTTCTTCTGAAAACTCTCGGAATATGCCAACAGAAATACTTCTGAAAGTATAACATACAGGAACTTCTGAATAGTCAATATCATATCCATTCTTTTGTGTCAGTAAATCCACCAACTCATTTGCCAATAACACAAAAGGATTGACATCATATAATATTGGCTCTATGGCTTTTGGATATGGACCTGATATAATTTCAATAAACTCCAAGTATTTTTGAGAATTGAAATCCAAACGAAGCTCTTCAGAACAATAGTACAATTGGGAATCATCTTCTTGCTCAGGCTGTCCTAAAACCTCTTTCACTTCGTTGGCAGTCATTCCAAATTCTATTGTTCCAACTTGTGCGATATGTATTCCCTTTAAGGGATTCAATTCTATTTTTGTCATATTCATGTTACTATTAATGGGTTGCAGCTTGCCGCCGTTAGGCGGAACAGGTGCTTGTTAGTAACCTAATTTTGAAGTTTATATAGTAGAACATCCCGCAAGTTTTTCAAATGGGGATTATGTTTATCTTCTATATATTTCAGAACTTCTTCATTACCTTTTTCCATAATCCACAGACTAATACTATCACATAAATCATGAAAAAAAGTATCACATAAATCTTCATATAAATCAATCATGTGATACATTATTCTAATTGGATTATCGTCAAAATTTGCTTCATACTTTTCCAATATAGCTTTATATTTACTGTATGATTTCATATCTTCGTTCATACTGTTTTTTCAATTTGTAGGTTACTAATGGTTAGAAAGGAGCATCGTTAGATGTTATCTTTCGTTGTTAGTGATATTATCCACATAAGTCCTTTTGTTATGATAGCGGTTTGCAAGCAAAGCCATAGGGTATAAAGTCCAGCTTTTGCTAACAATATGATAAACGCTCCAAGCATAATCACAATCGCAGAACCTATTTCGGGAAAAAAGCCTTTAAACCCGTCGCCAAAAATTGCACATCCAATATAGAAGCAAAAACTTCCAATAGCTAACCCCACATGAAACAATATGGCAGTTAGCAAACCGCAGAATAAGTAATTGCCTATTGAAATCGGATGCAAGCAATGCCATGACAACCAACTTGCCGAGATTGCAGCACATCCAATCCAAACAATCATTAGAATAGTCCAACTTACATCAGTCTTTCCTAAATAGAGGAAATAGAACATCCATGCTGTCAGAACCGTAAGACTTATATATGTAATTTTTGCTATATCCATATTTCGCACAATTATCACTAATGGTTTGCAGCTTGCCGCCGTTAGGCGGAACAGGTGCATGTTATAAGCTAAATTTCGTATTCAATCTTGTAATCTTCATATACATTGAATACTGTTTCACAATCTGATAAAATATTTTCAAGCAAAGGTTTGACCTCACTATTCCAATCCAATTTACCCAAACCTGCACCTATTTTCGGGAGTGACACGGTTTTAATACCTCTATTTACACATACTTTTTTCAAGCGTTTCAAACCTTTATTCAGATATGTAAATTCCGCATGGTACATATCGGGTTGTGTAGCAATGTAGATTATACCCGGAGAGAAACCTTTGATTTCTCCTATAAACACATCGCCAGCTTGAAACTTGGTGCTTCGTGTGTACTTCTTAAAGAGTTTTTGGATTTCAGGGAATTGACTGGACAGCTTAAAGGCAAGCCCAGTTCCTAATCCTTCTTGGGAGCCAACAGCCACACCTTGTGCTATATACTCATCTTTACTCTGTAATATATCTCCCGAAATGTATTTTATCATATTGTTTCCGTTTTTCTGTTGCTTATAATGATTAGAAAAGGAACGGCGTAAGACGTTATCTTTTCTCGTTAATAACTTAA
>ERZ838118.185-NODE-185-length-86105-cov-10.481174_pt1 | contig 86105 bp, 75 predicted proteins | sample MGYA00519863_ERZ838118 | MGnify/ENA primary metagenome ERZ838118 (study PRJEB31850, sample SAMEA3708827) | human gut metagenome | biome: human gut; feature: human-associated habitat; material: faeces | place: China | collected 2014 ...
AGCAGATACTTTCATATCTACTTTTTCTTGAAATACCCAAAACTCAGAAAGAACCCAAAATCCATGTCTCTTCTTTTTTCTGTTATGCCTGCGGTAAGACTTTTTCCGGCTTCTATTCTTCCGCCATCTTCAGATAACGCCCCGCATTCAAATGCGTCGGATCAAGCTGCATCGCGTTCCGGAATGCCTCTGCTGCCTTTTCCTTATCTCCGAGTCCCAGATATCCGAGTCCCATCAGATAATAGCAGTGCGTCTTGTTTCTCTTATCCAGGTCATCATCAAAGATCATGAAATCCGGGAGGGAAACTGCAAAGTACTCAACGCGCATCTTGTCATACAGATGGCGCTCTCCGTAGTCGAGCAGACGGTAATATCTCGATTTTGCCTCCACCGGCAGACCAAGTTTCTCTTTTGCAAGTCCCTGATAGTAGATCATGTCGGCCGGCTGGTCATTGTAGTACATCATTCCTGCCGGTTCATCCGTTCCGATCGAAGCTGCCTCATACTCTTCCTTCGCCTCATCGTTCTCCCCGAGATGCTCTTTTGCAAGTCCGAGATAATAATGGATGTGGTTATCCTTCGTTCCTTCCAGCTTTCCTTCCCCGAGGTTCTCCGGATATACCAGCGCCTTCTCAAGGATCTCTTTTGCCTCGCTCCAGTGCTCTTTTGCGATTTCCGCTTTTCCGAGCTCCAGGAGAGAGGTCGTATACTGGGTCGTAACCTTTCCTTCTCCGCCTTCCCACGGATGGAACCGGTGCGCCATGATAAAGTCATATGCCTCTTTATAATGGCCAGAGAGATTTAAGAGCGTGACATATTCGATCATCAGATCATCCCGCTGCATAAAGATCTCTTTTGCCTTTTCATAGCGGGAAAGTCGCTCAGCGACCGGCATTTCCAGTTTCCGGTACAGCTGGTCAAGCTCCAGGAAGATTCTCGCATCGTTCGGTGCAAGTTCTGCTGCCTTTTCCAACGCTGCCTTTGCCTTTTCCGGATCTTCTCTCTTGTTGTAATATGCCAGGGAGAGATTTCTCCATGTGATCGCAAATCCCGGCTTCTTCTCCGCCGCAGTCTCCCAGCAGCTGATCGCCTGATCGTACTGCAGCTTGTCATACCAGAGGTTTCCAAGGTAATAGAATGCATTTGCCCCGTCCGGATCTTGTTTCTGCGCATCGGTCAGAACAAGGATGTCCTCCAGCTTATTCGGGAAGCAGTAATCCGTACTGCAGTTTTCTGCCTCTTTGAGCACTTTCAGGATCTCCTCATGGGAAGCTCCCATCTTTCCGAGATCATATGCTTCATAGTACTTTAACATCGGCCAGCTCTCACTGCATTCGCGGAGTGTATCAACCGCCTTGTCGTATGCCCCGTACTCCGCAAAGTCTCTCGCCGCCATCAGATACGTCTCATGGAAGTTTCTGGAGAGCTTATTGACCTTCGCGCGGATCTCTTCTGCATGGTCCGGATCCAGATATGCGGATTCCAGCATGGAGACATAATCAAACGGGTCGATCGCAAGGTTCTCGCTGACTGCCGCTTTCGCTTCTTCCGTTCTTCCGAGTCTGCCGAGAAGATATGCCCGGAGTCCTCTCGCCTTGATATTGTGCGTATTCTTCACAAGGCCTTTTTCCGCGAGTTCCAGTGCACTCTCAAAGTTTCCTCTCATCGCCTCGATGCACGCCAGGTAATAGAAGCTCATCTCCTGCTGCTCATTGGACCAGGTCGCCTTATAGAATGCATCAAACGCCTCGTCATAGCGCTCCTGATAAAACAGGGATAATCCGAGGTTGTAGTACGGCTCGGAATCATACGGGTTCGGATTCTTCCAGGTCGCACGTTTGATCGCTGTCCGGAAATGTGCCTCAGCAGCCTGAAAACAGCCTCTTCTCATCAGGAGCGAACCGTATGCATTGTTGATCCGGATATCGCCCGGGTCACGTTTCAGACCTTCCAGATAGTATGGGTCCGGGCGGTATGTCGCATGGCGGTACTGCTCAATGTGAAGTCCTGTCAGGAACAGCTCTTCATTTGACATGATCTCCTCCGGATCTTTCGCTGCCTCCGCCGGATCCGGAACCTTCGGGATCTCTTTTTTCGCCGGTGTGTAGGAGATCATCTCTCTCGTTCCGTCGAGAACGCGGACCGTAAGTTTTGTCTCGTCCTCAACAACCTGATCCAGATGCGTCTCAAACGGAGCAACCGGGGAGATCGTTCTCTTTTCATCCAGAAGGACCTGTCCCTCATATGTAAGGATGACTCGGGCATCCGGATATTCCTGCGTTGTGTATGCAGCAACACGGATCCCGCTCTCATCCGCATCAAGTCCGACCATCGCCTCGATGCTGGCGTTCTTTACAGCTCCGACCGTCTTATAAGGCATGAAATACTGGGTAAACCGCTTTTCCTCCATCGGTTTTAACCAGGTGAAATCCGGCTGGTTATCCGTATAGACGCCGGTCATCAGCTCGACATACGGACCATCCTCATCTGTCAGGTTTCGGTCCCAGGCCTTTCCGAAATCGCCGCATCCCCAGGTCCACTGCTTCTTTCCGGGAGAAATATGATGGTCGGCAACATGAAGGATTCCTGCCTGTTTCTGGTAATCGTATCCGCCGACAAAGTTAAAATCACTCTTTTCCGCCATGTAGGAGGTCGGAACCGGAATGTTTTTGTAACGGGAAATGTCAACACCTTCGCTGTAGTCATGTTTGTAATAAATACCCGTTGCGATCGGGAATCTTGAAACGTCACGTTTTCCATGATCCATCACAGCATGGACATCCGGCGGGAAGATCGACTGTGTGTGATCGTTGACCGGGACAGCCGGGTTTGCCCACCAGAGGAAGGTCTGCGGTGTGGAAGTCCGGTTATAGAGCTGACCTTTGATCTCGATATAGGCTTTTCCCGGATAGAGGGTAAAGCTTGTCTCGCCTTTTGTTCCGTACATCTGATCGACGTCGCTGACACGGCATGTCTTTGATCCGTCCGGATTCTCGATCAGAAGATAGTCGACCGGTGAGAAGGTCGTCGGGCGGTGGTGCTGCGGCCAGTTGAACTCGATTCCTCCGCTGATCCACGGACCGCAGAGGCCGACAAGAGCCGGTTTGATCACATGGTTGTAATAGACAAAGTCATAATGATTCGTCTTGTCGTACGCTCTCTGGATCCTGCCTCCGAGCTCCGGAAGGATCATGACTTTCAGATACTCATTTTCCAGCCAGACGGCATGGTACGTCTTATCTTCTTTCTCATCATAAATCTTTTCGATCGTCGGGTACGGATAGATCCGGCCGGAGCTTCCCTGATAAACACGGCTCTCCAAAAACATAGGGTTTTTATCTGCTGCTCCGATCCCATAAGTAGGAATGACCACATTTTCTTCCCAGATCTTCACTCCACTCATAATTCTGACCTCCTGCTGTTTTCTATTCTCGTTCCTGTATTGTACGGAATTTTCAGTTCAGAAAATTCATCTCCCTGAACGGCAACCACATCTCCCTGCTTTCGTTTCAGGAACTCTCTTATTTTTCGTTCTTGCTTATACTATACTGTAATTACTCCTGTTTTTCATTACCTTCAGTTGCCATGTAATTTCAAAAAATTGCTCTCATCATTCTTGACCTTTTTCCCGTTTCTCTTTATAATCGAAACCAGTACTGCGCATCCCGGCTCTTTCATTCCGGAAGTCATCTTCCGCACCATGCGCACATCGTAACCAGCCGTCAGATCCTGCCGGATCCGTCTTTGAAAGGAAGGTGGAAACACTCCATGATCTCTACCGAAAAAGGGATTCTCCCCGGTTCCGACTATTATGTCTATACCCCAAGTGCCCAGGCGCAGTCCTTATTTTTTTATCCGCTGATCATCGGAAATTTTTCCTACAGCGATGATTACAGTCTCCGCCGCACTGCGTTCGACAATTTTCTTCTCATGTACATCAAGCGCGGGGAATGCATCATTGAGCTGAATGATCAGGTATTCCGGGCACTTCCCGGCCAGATCGTATTTCTCGATTGTTATCATCCCCATGCCTACAGAAGCTCGACGCCCTGGGAATGTGAATGGATCCACTTTGACGGTCCTATGGCACGTGCATTTTATCAGGCGATCATGAGCAGTTCCGCTCCGGTCATCAGTCTGAAAGACACCTACCGGTTTGAGCGGTATCTCCATAAGATCTATCTCCGTTTCCGGGAACATCTCCCGTTAAAGGAGGCATTGTTTAACAATTACATTGTCAACATGCTGACCGAACTTTTTGTCAGTCGCGACCACGAACACCCGGAGGCTGTCTCTGGCGGCATCATCGAGGACACGATCACCTACATCAACAATCATCTGACGGAGATCCTGTCCTTAAACGATCTCGCTTCCCAGGCTTCTTTAAGTCCTTTTTATTTCAGTCGTCTTTTCAAAAAAGAGACTGGATTCTCGCCGCATGAATACGTGATCCTGACACGGGTAAACAATGCAAAATATCTTCTGAACTTTTCGGAGATCCCCATCAAGGACGTCTGCTTCCAGACCGGTTTCAGCAGTGAGAGCAGCTTCTGTACCACCTTTAAAAAGGTGACCGGACAGACGCCGACCGAATACCGTCTCGCCTGTAACCAGAATCGAACCTGATCGGATCATATCATGCGAAAAGGGCTGCCGGAATCATTCAGGCAGCCCTTTTTATGAGAGGATTTACAAAAACAGGACTCGGTCTCTTTTTATTCTGCCGCTTTTCCCATTACTTCTTTGTAGTTTTCCGGTGTTACGACAACTGCATCGACTGCTGTCTCCTGCGGAACGTCCTTGCCAGCGATCACATCATACAGAACCTCAACAGAACCGGTTCCTACGGAGTCAGATGAGAAGTATGTTGCTGCCTTCATGCAGGTACCGTCAGCGCCTTTGTTGTTCCACTCGTCTTTTGCCATGTAAGCACCAAGACCTACTACGCATGCATCTGCATCAAGACCTGCACTCTCAAGTGCACGGACAGCACCGATCGTACCTTCCTCGTTTGCACCTGTTACCATCCATTTCTTGATCTCCGGATGTGCTGTGATAACGGATGTCGCCGCTGTGTTTCCTTTATCGGTCGTTCCGTCATAGTCTGCTTTAAAGATTCTTTCTGTCGGGAAGTCCGGGCAGCCTGCTGTGAAGTTATCATACTCACCTTCTGCACGCGGTACGCAGGAAGAAACGGTATCCATTGTCAGGATCAGAAGACCACTTGTCTCATCTTCTACAAGACCGTTGTCTTTTGCATATGCTGCAAGCCAGTCGCCGTTTGCCTGTCCGATGACGTAAGCATTGATTCCTACCCACGGAGCGATCTTTTCACCGGCGTCGTTCTGAAGTGCATCATCGGCTGCAACGATCGGGATGCCTGCTTCTTTACACTTGTCAACGGCAGCCTGGGACATTGTCTGGTCCGGGATACAGGTTACGATTCCCTTTGCCTGGTTTGCGATCGCGTTATCGATTGCTTTCAGGTATTCTTCCGGGCTCATCTTTGCATCTACGAAAATGAATTCATCTCCATTTTCCTCTACTTTCTTCTGTGCTGCTGCGCCCTCATCAATGAACCAGGTCTGGTCGCCGGCTTTGTAAATACCGTAAACAACACCTTTTTCTGATGATCCTGCATCTGCTGCCGCCGTGTCAGCTGCTGCTGCGGTGGTATCAGCTGCTGCCGCTGCTGTTGTTGCGGATGTGTCGGAGCTGCTGCATCCGGCAAGTGCCGTTGCTGTCAATAATGCGGCTGCTGCAAACGCTGCTGTTCTTTTCATCTTTTTCATAATAAAACCCTCCATTTATAAAATTTATTTTGTTTACATAATTGATACAATGATGTTGGGATCAAAAATCCGCTTGCACCGGATTTCCGGCCTTTGGTCCCTGGTATCTACAGGTTCTTCATGGAAGCTGCAAGCAGGTCTTTCTCTCGCTTCTGTTTTCTGATGTAGTCAGTTGTCAGAGCGAAAAGAAGAAGTCCGCCTTTTGCGACATACTGCCAGAAGCTTGGAACGTTTACCATCGTAAGTCCTGTGTTGAAGGACTGGATCAGGATGATACCGAGGATCGTGCCGCCCATGTTGCCGACACCGCCGACGAAGGATACACCGCCGAGGATAACAGCTGTGATCGCATCAAACTCGAGGTTGACGTTTGCGGCCGGCTGTCCGGAGTTCATACGTGCCGCGAATATGATGCCGCCGATCGAGCAGAGGATACCCATCATCACATAACAGGTTGTGATGATCTTTTTCGGATTTAAGCCTGCAAGTCTTGCTGCATCCATGCTGCCGCCGATCGCATATACGCTGCGTCCGAATTTCGTCTTTGCAAGGATGATACCGAATACGACGATGCAGATGATCATGATCCATACAGATACCGGAATGTTTAAGATCCTTGCTTTTCCGAGAAGAAGGAATGTCTTATTGCTGATGGATACCGGTTTTCCTCCGCAGATGATGTAGGCAAATCCACGGATGATGGACTGTGTTACGAGTGTTGCGATGAATGCCTCCAGATGGATCTTGTTGACCATGAATGCATTGAAGAAGCCTACGGCTGCTCCGCAGACGATCGTAACGATCACAGCTGCCGCGAACGGCATTCCCTTTGATACGAGAAGTGCTGCTACAACTCCCGAAAACGCTGCAAGTGAACCAGGAGACAGGTCGTTCTGACCGGCAATGATCAGATATGTATGTCCGACTGCGACCATTCCGACGAGGGATGCCGCGATCAGGATGTTGATCATGTTTGTGACGGACAGGAAGTTTTTATTCAGGCAGGTAAACAATGCAAATACTACAATGATCGCTGCGATCAGAACAAGCTTGTCGCCATCAATATGGATCCTACTTTTTTTCTTTGTACTCATGCTTCTTTTACCTCCCCGATCATTCCCATGCTGAGAAGTGTGCTCTCAGTTGCATCTTCTGCTGAAATCTCACCGACGATCCGCCTTGCACGCATGACGATGATCCGGTCGGATAATCCCATGACTTCCGGCAGTTCGGAAGAGATCAGGATCACGCCGAGTCCCTGTTTTGCGAACTGGCAGATCATCTGGTAAAACTCGGACTTTGCACCGACATCGATTCCTTTTGTCGGTTCATCCAGGATCAGGACCTTCGGATTCGTGCTGATCCAGCGTGCAACGATGCATTTCTGCTGGTTTCCTCCTGACAGCTCCACGATCTTTTTCTTTGCGGAAGGCGTCTTGATCTTGAAATTTTTAATGCCGTCTTCTGCGATCTTTTCTTCCTTCTTTGCATCTACAAAGCCGAGACTGTTGGAGTTTTTGTCCAGCATGGAAATATTGATGTTATCACTGATATCAAGGTTTGAAAGAATTCCCTGAAGTTTTCTGTCCTCCGGTACGAGAACGATCCCGTGTTCCATCGCTTCATGCGGAGATCGGTTCTGGATCATCTTTCCCTCGAGAATGATCTCTCCGCTGCGGATCGGATCCGCGCCGATGATCGCTCTCATGAGTTCTGTCCGTCCTGCACCGACAAGTCCGGAAAATCCAAGCACTTCACCTTTTCTGAGGACGAAGGAATTCTCTTTCACATAGTCGGAAGAAACATTTTTTACTTCCAGGAGAACCTCTCCGATCTCTTTGTTCCTGTCGAGATTTTTGTAGATATCTCCGAGATCACGTCCGACCATCATCCGGATCATCTCCGATTCCGGGACCTCACCGGTCTTTACTGTCGTCACATAATGACCATCCTTGAAGATCGCCACTTTGTCGGTGATCCTCTGGATCTCATCCATTCGGTGAGATACATAGATGATGATCTTGCCTTCCGCTTTCAGCTTTTCGATGATCTTAAACAGAGCATCGATCTCTGAATCGGAAAGGGATGCTGTCGGCTCATCAAAGCAGATTACCTTCAGATTCTCTCTCGAATATGCCTTCATGATCTCGACCATCTGCTGGTAAGCGATACTCAGATCTTTGACTTTTGTCGACGGGTGGATCGGAAGACCAAAATCTTCAATGATCTTTGATGCCATCTGGTTTGCTTTCTGGGTATCGATGAATCCAAAACGGTTGACCGGCATTCTTCCGAGATAAATATTCTCTGCGACCGAAAGCTCCAGAAGAATCTGACGTTCCTGATAGATAACGGAGATTCCTTCTTCGATCGCCTGATGCGGGGACTGGAAATGTTTTTCCACACCGTCCAGCAGATATTTTCCGCTTGTCGGCTGATAATCTCCATTCAGCACTTTCAGAAGTGTGGATTTCCCCGCTCCGTTCTCTCCAAGGAATGCCAGAACCTCGCCTGCATATGCCTTAAACGAAATATTATCCAGTGCTTTTACACCAGGGAAATATTTACAGATGTTCTGAAATTCCAACATACTGCTCATATTGCGTTCCTCCCTTTTTCACTGTCATTTTGAGTCTTTTCTTTTTTCGTACTGTATTGGCAGTCACTTCAGAAGATAATTTCTATTGTGCCTTTCGCTTTATTTACTTTATATTATACCTTTTTTCCAATAATCATCATTATCATCGCTTGCTGTATTGTTTTTAAATCTTGCTCTCATCGTTTTTTTATGTTCTCTTTTTTGTACAAATATTTTAAACTGGAATCAGAAAGGAGATGGCGTATCATGCAGTTAAGTGATAAATTTTTCACATTTGATACCGGAGAAAAATCGCATTTTTTCGACATAATAACCAGTTCAGGACTCTCGCTCTCCCTGTTTTCGATTGGAGCGTCCATTCAAAAAATTGCTTTTAAAGGTAAGAAATGGTCCGACCATCCGGAAACAGACGGGAATGAACTTCCGATCACATTGAGTTCCGGCAATCCTGATTTTTACCGCATCTGTCCGTGTTATGCAGGAGCAACGCTTGCCCCGAATGCCGGAAGGATCTCCGGCTCCTCCATCCTTCTCGGAGGAGAAACGATCCCTCTGACCCCAAACGAAGGTGCGAACCAGCTGCATGGCGGTCCGCATAATCTCTCCGCTCAGAACTGGAACACAGAATTCGTCCGCCAGGATTATGATTCTGTCTCGATCGGATTTTCAGCATTTCTCGCCGACGGCGTCGACGGATATCCGGGAAATCGCACGTTTCATGCGGAATATACGCTCGATGACAGCAACTGGCTGACCATCCGGTACCGGGCATCGACGGACCGGCCGACTTATATCAATATGTCGAATCATACCTACTGGAATCTTTCCGGTGATTTCTCATCTTCCGCGCTTGATGAGACACTCACCGTTTTCGCAAACAATGTCTGCCTGAATAACGAGGAACATATTCCCGTCGAAATCATCCCTATTGCAAGGACGATATTCGATTTTTCCAGCCCGGCTTCTCTTAAAAGCCGGCTGGATTTTCTGCCGCGCGAAGAAAAACTCCGCTCCCGCTGCCGCAGGCAGATTTCCATCGCGCGCGGTTACAACCATGCATTTATCCTGAGCCGTGACCAGACCTCCCGCAGTTTCCGGTCGCTTCCACAGCCTGTAAAAAAAGCATGTATCCTGAGCGATCCTGTTTCCGGACACTCCATCACGCTTTACACAGATGCCCCGGCACTCGTCGTCTATTCCGGCGGATTTCTCGATGATTCCATCGGATTCCCGGACGGCACGCACTCCTGCCCGTCATGCGCCATCGCGCTCGAAGCCCAGGATGTTCCGGATTCCCCACATGTTCTGCCGGAACATTTTTCCATCACAACGCCGGAACATCCGTTTGAGCGGACGATCCGGATCCAGATCCGGTAAATGTCGCAGTAACACTTACAGTTCTGCCGCTGGCAGCTTCTTTCGAATTCCTTGAAATACAAAAAGGGACCTGGCCATCATCTGATATGCCAAATCCCTTTTTCCGTTTATTTGTAACTATTCAGTGCCTTCTCACACCTGCAGGAATCTCCCCACTGAGCTTTCCTTCGGATGCATAGTTTCTGTTATATTGTCACCACCGGATCCAGATCTTCCCGCTGTATTTCCAGTTTCCATACAGCAGCCGTCCAAACAGAGCCAATGCTGTGAGCTCAAAAAAGCGGATCGTCAGGCGGTCGGAACCTGCAAATGTCGTAAGCAGAGTCAGGAATGCAACCAGTGCAAGATACAGGAGATTCATTCCTTGGAAACGGACAAACCGTTCTTTTTCCCGGATCCGGTCATCATTCCGGATCCGCTCATAAGAACGTCCTTTTCCTTTTAAAAGGCGCATTCCGAGTACCGCCCATTCGATCGTTAAAATACAGAATACATATTTCGCCAGCATAGACATTCTTCCTTTCCATGAAAGTTCTCTGCAATTTTCTCTTCTATCCGTCCCATGAGTCTTCATGTTTTCTATGATCTTATTGTATCACATGCCAACGCAGCTGTCACTGTCTCCTTCTGCCTCTCTCCTGCCGTGTACTGTAACAGAAAAAGAGCCGAAGACATGCGCTGGCATTATCTCCGGCTCAGTAAAATCAGGTGTTGTCCCTGATCGTTTGTCCTATTTCGATTGATAGAGCACTACATTTTTATTTTTTAACGTCTGTTTCACATCGATGACTCTCTGGTTCGCGCTGCCTTTCCAGTGCAGGGTCACATCTTTTTCTGCTTCCACGAACGGTCCGTCCACCAGGACATCCACGTTTTTCAGAAACGGAAGATCCAGGATGTCTTCCCACAGAAATCCTGTATACAGCCAGATCGTCTTTTCCGGGAACTTTTCGTGGATTTCTTCGATCAGACTTCCCACTTCTTTCCGGTTCTGCCAGTGAAGCGGATCACCGCCGGAGAATGTCACGCCGGAGATCCAGGATGGCGCCAGCGCCTCGAAAAGTTCCTGCTTTGCCTCCTCGTCAAACGGGAGTCCGCCTTTCACATCCCATGTCACCGGGTTCTGGCAGCCCGGACAGGCATGGCTGCAGCCAGCAAGCCATAAGACGGTGCGCAGGCCGTCGCCGTTTAACATGTCCTCTTTTGTAATGTTGTGGTAGCGCATGAGATCACCTCTTTTTTTATATTTTCACGCAGTGCACATATTCTTGTTTTTATTTCATAAAAACAAGAATCTCTCGGGCGTCCGCCCTATGTAAATTTTGCCAAACAAACCCTTATGCAAGCAAGCTTGCAACGCGTTTGTTTGACAAAAATTACGCACTGCTAACAGTTTCCATCACATCGAACGTCTCTCAGCGATCTCGGCCATCTTTGCGTCGTTTAATCTTGTATCGCCTTTCACACGGGAATAGCTCAGATATCCATTCATCCGGTCGATCTTCGTGAGATTTTTGCTTCCGCAGACCGGACACACATCCATGTTCAGTTCCTCGTGCCCGCAGTCATCGCAGTAGGACAGGGACAGGTTTACGCCCTCGTAGAATCCCATCTTCATGGCACGGCGCACCAAAGAACGGATCGCCTCTTTGTTGTAGTCGATCGGGTACTTCACATACTGGATCTTTCCGCCGTTGGAGAGCTCCCAGAACCGGTGTTCCAGGTTCTGCTTCTCGATCGGGGTAATGTCCTCAGTCACATGGCAGTGGAAGCCGTTGCTGACATACTCGCGGTCGGAGACGTTCTCCACGATCCCGTATTTCTTCCGGAACTGTTTTACCTGAAGTCCGCAGAGATTCTCCGCCGGTGTTGCGTAAATCGCGTAGAGGTTTCCGTCCTGATGCTTGAACTGTTCCACCTTCTCGTTGATATGTTTTAACACCTCGATGGCGAAGGTACCGTCCTCCACCAGGGACTTTCCGTTATAAAGTCTCTGAAGCTCATTGAACGCCGTGATTCCAAAGGACGCCGTCGCCGTCTTTAACAGCGGCTTGATCTTATCGTGAAGCCCTAAATGACCACCATAGAATCCGCCCTCACAGTAGGCAAGCGGATTCGTGGAGGCACGCATCTCTCCCAGATATGCATAGGTCCGGATATGGATCTTCCGGATCAGCTCCAGGTAGTAGTCAAGGACCTCATAAAAATCCCTGCTCTCCTGTCTCGCCTTCGCGAGGATCATCGGAAGATGCAGGCTCACAACGCCCACATTGAAACGTCCCACGAACACCGGAACATCCTTCTCATCCGCCGGTTCCATGCCGCCCCGCTCATACCACGGGGACAGGAACGCGCGGCATCCCATGGGGCTGATGATCTTTCCGTATTTCTTGTACATGCTGGCAATATAGCCTTCACCGGTCAGGGACAGCCAGTCCGGATACATCGTCTTTGAGGAACACTCGATTCCTGCCTCGAAGACGTCCTCCAGCTCTTTTCCCGGTCCGTGGAGGTTATCATCATATAAAAATACAAGCTTCGGGAACAGTACCGGCTTCTTGTGGCCTTCTTTTCCCTGACCTTTCTTTCTGACGTTCAGCATCGTGATAGTGGCCATCTTCGCGAAGCGGCTTGTTCCGGTTCCCGCTGTCATGGTGATAAACGGGTAGTCACCGCGGCTGGAGGAAACAGAGTTAAACTTGTACTCCCATCCCTGGAATCCCTGTTCCATCTCGCGCTGAACGTCGTTCCATGCCACTTCTTTTGCCTTCTCCTCATCGAGGCCAAGGTCAATATACTTTGTGATATACTTTCCGTAAGATTTCTCCGCGTAAGGCGCCAGGATATTCTCCACGTTCGGCACCGTAAAACCGCCATACTGCTGGCTTGCGGCACTCAGGACAATATCGCCGATAACGTCAAAGGCCACATCCAGGGTCTTCGGCTCGTTGTACCAGATATTTCCCATCTCAAATCCGCCGCTTAAGACCTCATTGACATCAAAAAGACAGCAGTTCATGGTATCACGGCGCGCGGACATGTCGTGGATATAGAGATAGCCGTCGCGGCATGCCTGAAGTTCTTCAACGGTCATAAAGAACTTCTGGTATAAGGATTTATTTAACTCGTTGAAGATCAGGCTCCGCTTCGTGGAGACCAGGGCGCTGTCGGTGTTGCTGTTTTCCTTGTCGCCAATATACATGATGGACTGGCTCTTTTTGTAGACCTCGTCCAACATCTGGACGAAATCCTGCTTGTAGTTGCGGTAATCGCGGTAACTCTTTGCGACCACCGGATTGACGCGCTCCAGGGCGCCCTCGACGATATTGTGCATCTGGGCGATCGGCACCTCTGACTGGTCCAGTTCCTCCGCCTTCTCCTCCACGAACTCACAGATAAATTTGCTCTCAGCCTTTGAGAAGATTATCATCGCACGGTTTGCGGACTTGTTCACCGCCGCCAGGACTTTCTGGACATTGAATTCTTCTTTTGTCCCGTCTTTCTTGATCACTTTGATCTCACTGCATTTCATGATATGGAATCCTCCTCATCGGTTTCGCTGTTGTCTTCGCTTTCTATTTCTTTCTCTATCTCTGTATTGCTTATGATTGCGCCACTTTCATTCTCTTCTGTTTTTTCCATTCCAGTTTCCGAATCTACCGGTTCTTCTGCCGTCCCCGCATCCTTTTCCGGCTCATCGATCAGATGACCTTCCTCGTCGATTTTAAGGTTCAGCTCCTCCTCGACCTCGCTCCGGATTTCCTCCCGCTGCTCCACATTCATCTCCGGGAGCTGTTCCGTAGATCCGACTCCGAAGCGGCGCAGAAATTCCTCCGTCGTGGCAAAAAGTGCCGGTCTTCCAGGCGCATCGAGACGGCCCGCCTCATACACCAGGTCATACTCCACAAGGCGGTTCACCGCGTGATCCGACTTTACTCCCCGGATCTTCTCGATATCTGCCTTCGTCACCGGCTGCTTGTAGGCGATGATCGCCAGCGTCTCCATCACCACGTCCGACAGCACCTGCTTCTTTGGTGTCGCCGCCACGCGGATCAGATGTTCATAATAGTCGGTGCGGCTGCACATCTGGTAGCTGTCATCGAGACGCACGATCTGCATGCCCGCCTTTCTCTTGTCATATTTCTCCTTCAGGCGCTCCACGGCCTGGATGGCCGTCTCCTCATCCGATTCCAACGCTGCCGCAAGCTGGCGGATCTCCACAGACTGCCCCATGGTAAACAGCACGGACTCCACAACGGACTCCTGCTTTTTCAGATTTTCCACTCTCATTCATTTTCCTCCACAGTGGTATTCTCCTACTCATACTGGTAACGGAACTGTCCGATTTTTTACAGTCCCGCGCAGTAAATGCGCAAACCTACTGAGCAGTTGTGACATCGATAGCAATATCCTCTTCTTCGCCTTCCGGCTCAAGAGATTCTATGCACATGTCGTCAAAGAGATGTTCCTGGGTCAGATGGATCTTCCCCACCTTCATGAGCTCTAAAAGTGCCAGGAACGTCACGACGACCTCTGTCTTGTCGTTCTGCTTTTCCAGCATCTGCCGGAAGCTGAATTTCCGGTGCTTTCTGGCATATCCCAGAACAGAGGTGATCTTGTCCTCCAGACTCACCGGATCTTTTTTGATGGTTCCGAAGGTGCTGCGGACCGGGTCGATCTTATCCTGCTGCCGCTTCATCACCGACTCGAAGATCTTCTGAAGCTTCGTGAGCGTCACTCCATCCAGGAGCTTGTCGAGATCCACCGGCTCTGCATATTCCTTGACCTCCGGCGGGATCGTCGGATCCTTGTAGAACACCCGGTCCGCCCCGGACTCCATGTCCTTAAGTTCCTCCGACATCAGCCGGTATTTCTTATATTCCAGGAGACGCATCACAAGTTCCGCTCTCGGATCTTCCTCCTCGCCCTCCTCATTCACTTCTTTCGGCAGCAGCATCCGCGCCTTGATGTCGAGAAGCGTCGCCGCCATCACAAGGAATTCGCTGACCACATCCAGATTTTCCTCATCCATCTGCCGCACGTACTCCATATACTGGTCCGTGATCTCGGCGATCGGGATATCATAGATATTCACTTTGTTTTTTTCAATCAGATGGAGAAGAAGATCCAGCGGACCTTCAAACTTTTCCAGTTTGTACGATAATTCCATATGCACCTCAAGTATGTTTTCACAGTCTTCCATTCAGAAAACCCATGTCCAACAATTCGATATATAACCGCAAAAAAGAATGTGCGTATGCACACTCTTCATCACGCCGTTCACATTTTGTCCCTACTGCTGCGTATCAGCCCCGCAGAGCCTCACAACAACCACCTGTGGTTTATCATTCAGCCTGATATTGATCGAGTGGGTCCCAAGTCCCCGTCCGACGATCATCCGGCTCTTTTCTCTTCCTTTTCCCGGAAGTTCAAAATATCCCGCGCAGCGCGGATAAAAAAACTGGTACTGGGGTGTCATGACTCCGCCCACAAGCGGAAGCCGGATGGTTCCGCCATGAAAATGTCCGGAAAGTGTGAGATCCGCTCCCCACGCCGCATACTCCTCAAAAAACAGCGGAGAATGGGCCAGAAGAAGACAGAACTTTTCAGGGTCCGGCTCTCCCATGGTCTCCTTCAAAAGACCCTCAGGGATCTCTCCCGACCGCGGCAGATAGGCGATCTTTGGAAGATCGAGGCCATAGACCCTGATATCGCTGTCGAGGTCCGCCGCCTCGTTGGAGAGATAACGGATCCCTGCATTTTCCAGGGCTGTCCGATAATTCTCATAAGTCTCACCGTAAATCTCAGATTTCCATAGCATCCGGCTCTCATGATTTCCATTTCCGCAATATACCGGAAACTCCTTCGCAAGCTCTGTCAGAAGCGCCAGCGGGATCCTGACATCAGAATTTCCCCTCTTTGCGACCATTCCGTCCCCGCCAAAAAGCACGGCATCCGGTTTCACCTTCCGCACGGTCTCAAGCAGACGGCTGTTCTCTTCCCCGAATTCTTTATTGTGGAGATCAGTCAGGAAGACGATGGTCTTTCCCTGTCCGTGGATCTTCTCCGAGGCGATCCGGTACTCTTCCGTTACAAGGCAGTCCCTCTCATACCGGGAACGTGCCAGGCAGCCGGCCCCAAAAGCCATGACACCGGCTGCCAGAAACACTGCTGTTCCCAAATCGGATTACTCCTCCTCAAATACGCGGATCCCGCGCTCAACAACGCCTGCGAATGCCTGTGCATAGCTCTTGTACTCCGGATGCTTTGCGATGATCTTATCCATAACTTCCTTCATCTCTCCGCTGATGATGACGGTGCATCCTGCTGCCTTCTTATTTGTGGAACGGTTCTCGTACACGTCCTGCATTACTTTTACTCTTTCTTTCATGATCAATACTCCTTTTTATTTTTACTGTACCCATGCGCCGTCTGCGCCGACCACATACTTGTTATCGATCGTGGTATTTTTCGCGATCTTTCCCTCCGCGTCGAGATAGAACCACTTACCGGAATCCTGTCTCCATGCGCTCTTTACCATCTTTCCGTTTGTCTCAAAATAGTGCCACTCGGTGCCGAACATCTTCCATCCGGTTACCATCTTTCCGTCCGTATCAAAACCGAAATCAGCGGCATCGATCGTGTAGATCGTTCCGACTGCCTTTGTTCCGTCGGCAAACTCGTATCTCCAGCTGCCGTTATCCTGTACCCAGTGTCCGGCAGTTGTCTGCTTTCCTGCGGATGTGCTTCCGGACTTCTCTGTATTGACATACTGATAGCCATAGTCCAGCATCTTCTTTGTATCCTCATAGTGGGTGCTCTTGGATTTTAAGATCACCGCGACCATACGGACGCCGTTTTTCTCCACGCAGGTCACAAGAGTATTTCCTGCCTTGGAAGTATATCCCGTCTTTCCGCCGACGATTCCCGCATAATATCTGGAATCGTTCGGGTAGAGCATCTTGTGGCCCGGAGTGATGGTTCTTGCCGCAGCTGCCTTTGTCGCCGGGAACTTGTAGCTCAGTGTGGAATCGATCTCGCAGAGCGTCTTATTTGCGAAGGCCGCAGCTGCGATCTTCGCCATATCGCGGCATGTAGTATACTGCTGATCGGAGTTTAAGCCGTTTGGATTCACGAAATGTGTGTTCGTACAGCCGAGCTCCGCCGCTCTCGCGTTCATGAGCTCCGCGAAGGCGGAAATACTGCCGGAGACATGCTCCGCGAGTCCGTTTGCGACCTCATTGGCAGATTTTAAAAGCAGGGCATAGAGGCTGTCCTTCACGGAGACCTGGTCGCCCTCCACGAGTCCGATCTTCACAGCTCCGGACTCCAGGTTTGTGACTGCTGTCTTTGAGAATGTCACCTTGTCGTCCAGATTTGCTTTTTCCAGCACGAGAAGCGCTGTCATAAGCTTTGTGGTGCTGGCCGGAGCAAGCTTCTCATCGGCATTCTTCTCGAAGAGAACTCTTCCGTTCGTCACATCGTAGAGGATTCCGGCCTCCGCGGAGATCGTCGGCTTTGCGATGGCATCCGCTGCCGCTTTTGCCTCTGCGCTCACCTGGCTCTGACCGGTTGTGTTTGTTGTATTATTTGATGTATTGGGCTTGCTGTCCTCATATCCCGGACCGCCCTCGTTTCCAGCCTGGGGATTCTGGGTCGTGTTTGTCGTCTGTTTGTTCTGGCTGGTGGCCTGTTTATCGCTGTCCCGGATGATCGTAGCCGCCTGCACCGGCTGTGCCGCAAAAATGGCACACGCAAGTGCGACCGGGATAAATCTGTTCATTTTTCTCATTTTTCTTTCCTCCTTTTCCTTCTCTATGCTACCATAGACCCACCGAAAAAGCTTTGCAATTTTCTGTCGATTTTCTTATGTCGCTTCAAGCGTTCCCGTCTACGTCTCGCGCTGACAGGAACCGTATGTCCGTCTGATACGGGCATATCGCTTATATATCTTCGTCCAGCATACGAATGAGGTCTTCTCTCGTGATACTGCTGAGCGCTCCTGTTCCTTCCGTCACCACGGTATCCGCCAGATCCCGCTTCATCTCCTGAAGCTTCAGGATATTCTCCTCGATGGTGTGCTTCGTGATAAGTTTGAATACGGAGACCTGGTTCTCCTGTCCGATCCTGTGGGCGCGGTCTGTGGCCTGGTTCTGTGCCGCCACGTTCCACCACGGATCGTAGTGGATCACCACATCCGCCGCAGTGAGGTTTAATCCGGTTCCTCCGGCCTTCAGTGAGATTAAGAACACCATCACATCGTCCTTCTGGAACGAAGACGCCATCTGCACGCGGTCCCGCTTCGGCGTGGAGCCGGTGAGCAGGTAGAACGGGATCTTCTCCTTCTTTAAGCGCTTCGCGATGATCTCAAGCATCGATGTAAACTGGGAGAACAGGAGGATCTTATGTCCCGCAGATGTTCCGTTTAAGAGAAGCTCCATACAGGTATCGAGCTTCGCGGATCCACCTTTGTAGCCGTCAAAGCATAGAGACGGCTCGCAGCAGATCTGGCGCAGACGCATGAGCTCCGCGAGGATCTGCATCCGCTCTTTTCCATAATCTCCGTCAGTTCCCTCCATGAGCTGTTCCTTTAAGGAAGCTGCCGCCGCCGTGTAGAGGTCTTTCTGTTCGCCCTCCATGTTGGAGTAGAGAACCGTCTCTAATTTATCCGGAAGTTCCTTTAAGACATCTTTCTTTAAACGCCTCAAAATAAACGGTCCCGTAAGCTTTTTTAACTGAACCAGGACATTTGGATCCTGATCCCTCACGATCGGCATCTCAAACGCACGCTTAAACTTCTGTGACGTGAATAAAAATCCCGGCATCAGGAAGTCAAAGATACTCCAGAGTTCCCCAAGATGGTTCTCAATGGGTGTTCCTGTCAGGGCAAATCTCGTCTTTGCCGGAACAGCCTTCACGGATTTCGCTGCCTGTGTGGAGGAATTCTTGATGTACTGGGCCTCGTCAATGATCTCGAAGCGGAATTCCTTTTCATGGTACCAGAGAATATCGCGCTTTAAGAGGTCGTAGGACGTAATGATCACATCCGGGCGCTCCTTCTCATAAGCTGCGAACATCTCCTCGCGCTCTGCCTGGTTCCCCGCCGCCGTCATGATCTTAAGCTCCGGGGCGAACTGGGCAAACTCGTTCTCCCAGTTGTATACCAGGGATGCCGGACACACCACGAGAGACGTGCCGCCGTTCTCTGCCTTTTCATCCAGCAAAAGGGCGATGACCTGGATCGTCTTTCCCAGACCCATCTCGTCCGCAAGGATTCCGCCGAAGCCGTAGGCATCCAGGCTCTTTAACCATCGGTAGCCCACCTTCTGGTAGCTTCGAAGCGTCGATGCAAGGCGTTTCGGTATCTCATAATCGCTGTCCTCCACGTCCTTCATGCCACGGACCACAGCCTTGAACAGCTGGTCGCGGTACACGCTGACGCTCTTATCCTCTTTTAACGCCGCGTCCAGGAACATAGCGCGGTATGCAGGGAGTTTTATCGTGTCGGAACCCACAAGTTCCTTCGCGACACCGAGCTGTTCCGCGATCTTTGCGACCGTGAGAAGTCCGCCATCCCCCAGAGTCAGGAAATCGCCGTTCTTCATCCGGTAAAAGCTCTTTTTCTTTCCGTAAGCCGCCAGCACCGCAGCGAGTTCTTCCCGCGGAAGCGCCCCAGTGTCTACCTCAAGTTCCAGCCATCTTCCCAGCGTCCGTACCTGGACCGATGTGCTCACCGGCGGCAGGACGCGGATCTTCTTGAAGGACTCGGACACGAACACATCCCCGGTATCCATGAATTTCTTCATGCCCTCGGAGATCAGACGATATACCGCCTCATCGTCATTCTTGATCACGAGGTTTCCGGATCCGTCTTCCGTATACTTAAAGTAGGTGGTGATCAGCTGGCTCACCTTGAATTCTCCCGGGACATCCCGGCAGATCTCTTTCGGGACATTCTCGTCCGCCAGCGGGTGAAAGGAGAAATCGCCGTAGGCGAGCTCTGGACGCAGGGTGACGGTTCCAGCGGCATCGCTGTCAAAATAGAAGGAGGCCTTCAATTCCTTCGGGCGGTAGCTCTCGAGATCCACGCCCTCGGAGCGGATCAGTCCGAAAGGCTCCAGCTTTCTCAAAACTCTCTCATAAAAGAGCGGCATGTCCCGGTCATTGACGGAAACTTCATTTTCCGCGTCAAGCCCCATGACCATGTATTCCATGAATACGGTCAGGCACTCCGTGTAGTCTGGATCGCAGCGGCAGATCGATTCCTGGTCCGCGATAAATAAGGACTTTTCACCGGAAAAGGCCATAATGTCCTTGTCAACAGTGACCTTGATTCCGTCCCGTCCCTCTTTCTTTACAACAGCGGTAAATGTAGGATTTTCCCGTTTTACCGTCAGCATTCTCTTTTTCTTCCGGTAATCCTCACACTCGATGGTCTGACTGTCCATGATGGCAAAGAACCGCTCTCGTCCGGCTTTTCCCAGGATCAGTTCTTTTAACGCCGGCTCTGCTTCCATGGAAAACCGGCCGCTTCCGCGGTACTGTTCCCTGAAGAAACCGACGCGCTCCATGATGAGAAGCGCCAACGCCCGGCTCTCCTCATCAAAAGCCTGAAGACTGTGATGGAACGCCAGCCCTTTTCCGTACTGGACAAGGCTCATGGTTTCCATCGCCTTCGCGAAGGCTGTCAAATCCTTCACCGGGTACTGTTTTTCACGGCCCACCGTGAAGCGGACCCGCACCTGGTCTCTTGAGATCGTAACGATAGGGATCAGACGGTAATGTCCCTCCTCGGAGGCCCCCATGATCCGGCTCACCTCGCGGTTCGTGTACTCCCGGACCATAAACCGGACTTTCTGGGATGTGGAGACCGGATGTTTCGACTCCCTGCTCTCTCTCCGGAGCCATTCCGCAAGCAGGGCATGGGCATGCGGGCACATGGGGATCCCGTCGGGTCCCTGTGTGCAGGATACTCCGCAAAAGCCGAGATTTCTTCCCGTTTTACTGATATGCGAACAAGAGTAGTCAAAATTCTGACTACCCTTGCGCAGGATACGGACACGGTATTCATCCTCCCCGTCCATGACGGTTCCCCTGATCTCTGTCTCGCCTTTCCAGAAGGTTTCGGCAGTAAGTTCCGTTACTTCCATATCATTCCGTCCCCCCGGTTTGTTTTATTGCTTTCCAGCCCTGAAACGGATCGTTCCGCACTTCGTGCTCCCACGATCCTAACTTCATTCGCAATCCAGCCTGTCGGCTTACTTGCTCATGAAGTTTTGCCTGTCATATGTCTATGCATCTGTGCAGGCAAGCCTGCCCTTCTGCATAGCCGCATGACAGGCTGTTTCATCACATCCGTTCCGGTGCGCTGAATCCCAGAACGTTAATGCATGTCATTAACACATCACGTGTTAACGTAACAAGGCTGATGTACCCCGCCTGTTTCTTCCTGTCTTCCTCAGCGATGATCTTCGTCTCATGATAGAAGTGATTTAACGCATTTGAGAGTTCGTAAATGTAAGCGCAGATCTTATGCGGCGCAAGCTCCTCGAAGCAGGTAAGCATCACATCGCTGTACCGGGAAAGAGCGAGCATCAAGGTCTTCTCCGGCTCAGCAGACGATGGAAGGATCTCGCCGCTCTCTGTATTTTCACAGGTATCACTGTATTTCTTTAAGATGGAGTTGATTCTCGCGATCGTGTAGAGAACATACGGACCTGTATTTCCCTCAAAGGAAGTAAATCTGTCGATATCGAAGACATAGTCCTTTGTGGCCTGGTTAGAGAGATCGCCGTATTTTAAGGCAGCGAGACCTACGATCTCAGCCGTTTTTTTCGCCTCATCCTCAGAAACGGTACGGTTCTCCATGATACGGTTGTAAGCCGCCTCATCGATATCCGCGATCAGGTTCTCAAGACGCATAACGCCGCCTTCTCTCGTCTTAAACGGCTTTCCGTCCTTTCCATTCATGGTACCGAAGCCGACAAAATCCATCTTCCGGTCTGCCGGAACGATCCCTGCCTTCTTTGCGACACGGAAGACCTGTGTGAAGTGGAGTTCCTGGCGCTTATCTACGACATAGATATAGTGGTCCGGTTTGAAATCTTCTTCTCTCTCAACGATGGTCGCAAGGTCGGAAGTCGCGTAGAGGGCCGCGCCATCGGATTTTCTTACGATACACGGCGGAAGCTCCTTGGTATCGGTCGGCTCGGCGATATCAACAACGAGAGCACCCTGGCTCTCATATGCAAGTCCTTTATCCTGGAGGTCCTTGATCAGGCCCGGGATATACGGCTGCGCGTCGCTCTCACCTTTCCACAGGTCGAAATCCACGTCAAGGTTTGCGTAGTTTCTCTTTAAATCTTTTAAGGAAACATTCATGATATGCTTCCAGATCGCACGGTACGGCGCGTATCCGCTCTGAAGCTTGAAGGTCGCCTCCTGGGCGCGCTCCTTGAATGCCTCGTCAACCTTGGATTTTCCGCTGGCTGCCGGGTAGATCTCCTCAAGCTCAGAGATCGTAAACGGCGCTTCCTCCGGATACTCTCCGGTAAAGCTCTCGTCAAAGTACGGAAGTTCCGGCTTTCTGTCCTTTAATTCCTCGATGATAAGACCCATCTGGAGTCCCCAGTCACCGAGATGAACGTCTCCGATGACCTTGTGGCCCACAAATCGTCCCATACGCTTTAACGCCTCACCGATCACCGCGGAACGGAGATGTCCGACGTGGAGCGGCTTTGCGACGTTTGCTCCGCCGTAGTCGATAACGATTGTCTCCGGCTTCTCGACCTCGTCCATTCCGAGCTTCTTTGCACCCTTCATTCCGTTCATGTAGCCGGAAAGGAAAGCCGGGTCTAATTTCAAGTTGATGAATCCCGGCATAACGGCATTCACTTCTTCAAATACTTCGCTGTCTTTTAACTGTTCTACTACACCGTTCGCGATATCGATCGGTTTCTTTTTATATGTCTTTGCGGCTGCCATCGCGCCGTTGCACTGGTATTCGCAGAGATCCGGGCGGTTGGACAGAGTCACTTTCGCAAAGTTCTCATCGTAACCGTTCGCCGCAAAAGCTTTTTTCATCTCATCCGTGATGATATCCAGAATTTTTTTCATCTGATTTTCTCCTTTTTTAGCGTGCCAGTCTGCATCATTTTCCCGCGCCATACCAAAAACATGGCAATTGCAGACACAGACTTATACAGTAACTATCATTATACCGTATCGCGGTAGAAAAATCCATAGTTCTGTTGATATTTTTGTTATCGCCCACGCATGACATAAACAGGAACCGATCCTGCCGATAGTTCGAATTTCAACGCGACAAAACCCACGACTGTCACTGGATTATACGGCATTTTCACTCCAGAAACCTCCTGCCCGTGTGCAGAAAGAAATAGGAGCTGTTTTCGGTTATGGTCTGAACACGTCATGGGCAGGCATATTGGGGAGGAACAGCGAACTGCCAGGTTTCAAGGAGAGACCTGGCAGTTGAAAATATCATCTTATCTTTTACGCTTCCCCGATCACGCTCGTCGCGAAATTCACTGATGCCATCGCGTCCTTACAATAGGCATCCGCCCCGATGGCATCTGCATACTCCTGTGTCAGGACTGCACCGCCAACCATGACCTTCACCCATGGTGCATCCTTCCGGAGCGCCTTGATGGTGTCCTCCATTGCCGGAACCGTTGTCGTCATGAGGGCACTGAGTCCCACCACCGGCACGTGCTCCTTCACCGCCGCTTCCACGATGGTCTCTGGCGGCACATCGCGTCCGAGATCCATCACGTCAAAACTGTAGTTCTCCAGAAGGACCTTTACGATATTCTTTCCGATATCGTGAATATCGCCTTTAACTGTGGCGAGGATCACTTTTCCCTTTTTCTCCTGAACCTCACCGCTGGCCTCCATGGACTCCTTCACGACGGCGAACGCTGCCTTCGCCGCCTCCGCACTCATCAAAAGCTGCGGGAGGAACACGGTTCCGGCTTCAAAGCCTTTTCCTACCTCGTCGAGGGCCGGAATCATATCCGTATTGATGAGCTCTAAGGCATCCGTGTCCTTCAAGGCGAGTTTCGCTGCATCGGCTGCCGCCTGAGACATTCCCTTTACAATGCTCTTTTTTAACGCAGATCCGGTATCTGCCGCGCCTGTGCCTGTGCCGGACGTATTTCCGGCCCCATTGCTGTTTCCTGCGCCTGCCGCTCCACTCACCCAGGCTGCCTGGTTCACCGCCGCCGCCTTTAAGATCTCTTTCTGTCTCTTCTTCTCCGCTTCCTTCGGACCATAGATTCCCACATATCCCGCGCAGTTCTCATCCTGAGCTGACAGCACAAGGAAGCTGTCATAGGCCTGCATCATGGCTTCCAGATTCGGATTCACGATCCCCGCAGAAAGTCCGTTCTGCATTGCGAGAAGGAAGAAAGAAGAGTTGATGTTCTCACGCATCGGAAGGCCGAAGGACACGTTGGAGACACCGAGGACTGTCTTTCCTCCAAGCTCATCCCGCACTCTTCTCACGGTCTCCAGCGTTGTGAGCGCCCCGTTCTTATCGGAGCTCACCGCCATGCAGAGACAGTCCACGAGAATATCCTTTTTCGGGATCCCGTAGGATGCCGCTGTCTCGTATATCTTTCTCGCAACAGCAAGTCGTCCGTCCGCCGTCTCCGGAATTCCGTTCTCATCGAGAGCCAGAGCAACCACCACACCGCCATAATGCTTTACCAGCGGGAAGATCTGCTCCATGACCTCTTTCTTTCCGTTTACCGAGTTGATCAGCGGTTTTCCGTTGTAGATCCTGAGCGCCCGCTTCATGGCCACCGGGTCGGAGGTGTCGATCTGAAGAGGCAGATCCAGAACACCCTGAAGTTCCTTTACCACATCCACCATCATCTGGGGTTCATCGATCCCCGGAAGTCCCACATTGACATCCAGAACATCGGCGCGGCTCTCCTGCTGGGCAACACCCATGGATAAAATATAGGTCAGATCCTTATCCTTCAACGCCTGCTTGAATTTCGGCTTTCCCGTCGGGTTGATCCGCTCCCCGATCAGGATCGGTCTGCCGCCGAATGTCACCGCGTGGGAGTAGGAGGAGATCACCGTGCGGTTTTTGTCCGTAATTTCACAGACAGGAATATCATCGCAGGCAAGCTTTGTCTTATGGATGTGTTCCGGTGTCGTTCCGCAGCAGCCGCCGAGTACCGTCGCCCCGTTTCTCGCCATCTCCTGCATCGCCGTGGCAAACTCATCGGCATCGATGTCGTAAACGGTCTTTCCGCCCTCGCTTCTCGGCAGTCCCGCATTTGGGTTGACGAGGATCGGGGAGGAGGACACCTTCGCCATATCTCTCATAAACGGCAGCAGCTGGATCGGCCCGAGACCACAGTTTAAACCGATCACATCGGCTCCCAGTCCCTCTAAGAGTGCCGTCACAGACTCCACGTTGCCCCCGGTCAGCATTTTTCCCTTTTCATCCAGCGTGACGGTCGCAAATACCGGCAGATCACTGTTCTCCTTCGCCGCCAGGACTGCCGCTTTCAGCTCATATCCGTCGCCCATGGTCTCGATGATCACAAGATCCGCGCCAGCCGCTTTTCCGATGAGGACTACCTCTTTATATGCCTCATAGGTGTCCTCAAACTCCAGATCACCGTATGGCTTTAAGAGTTTTCCCGTCGGTCCCATGTCCAGAGCCGCGTAACCATGTCCGGCCGCCGCGATGGCGTTTTTTGCATTTCGAACCGCCGCCGTCACGATCTCTTTTACGGAATATCCATCCTCCGCTTTAAATTTAAAATGGTTGGCGCCGAAGGTATTCGTCGTCACCACGTCAGATCCCGCATTGAGGTACTCCCTGTGGATCTCCGTGATGATCTCCGGTCTGGAAAGATTCCATGTTTCCGGGAGTTCGCCGGGCTTCAGACCCCGGGCCTGCAAAAGGCTTCCCATACCTCCGTCAAAATAAATTCGTCTCTCCTTCATCAGTTCCAGAATTCCCATGGCTCTCTCCTATCTTCTTCAACTTATCTTCTGAACGCGCAGTCTTTCTTTCCGCACGCCTCGCAACCCTCGATCACACAGGCTGCCGGTGCCCGGCTCACCCCGATCACCGCCGTCACCGACTTCGACGGCATCATCAGATAACCCTCTGTCAGTGTGATCCCGATCCGCTTTCCTGCCTCCAGTCCGTCAAGGATCTGTTTCTGGGCCGATAGCGGAAAATCTCCGTAACCCGGTGAAAATCTTGGTCTCAGATAAAGCCCTTTTTCCAGATACTCCTTTTTCCACATGGCATTCAGTTCATTGCAGTACGCCTCCACCATTGCGGCGGCAGCGGCCTGCATGACCACTGCTTTCGCGACAGAAAGCTTTCCGTACCGGGCGAGAAGTCTGTCTACCTCCGCCCCCACTGTGACCGCCATCACAAGCACGGAATCACAGCCGGACAGGTTCTTTTTTAAGTTTGCGCTCTTTACCCGGAAGCAGCCGCCATCGACGGTTCCGTCCTCTTCCACAGAGAGCGGATACTCCCGCACAAGGTGCCTGAACTCCGCTGCGCGTTCCGCTTCCCGGATGCATTCCTCCAAAAGCCGTTCCGTCTCCGGATCCGGTTCATGTTTTCCAAGCCCCAGATATCGGAGCGCTTCTTTTCTGTCCGTTTGCATGATTTGAACGAGTTCCTTCCTTATTATAATAGATCGTATAACCGGCAGTTAAGCTTCCCATAACCAGAGGTTAAACTATTTCTCTTCCTATGATCTGTCCGCATATCCTTTCCCTGACAGATCTTTATCAGCATATCACGTCTGATCCGCCATCGTCCAATATATCCACCATGTGTCTGGTTATAGGTTTTTCTTATTGCCATTCAGCATGCTACATGCCTTCAAATTTCCGGATCTCCTCCAGATACTTCTGTCCCAACGGGCTCAGGGCGATCCCTTTTCTCTTTAAGTATCCGATGGTCATGACCTCGTCGGACTTTAATTTCACCGCCCAGTAATCGGAACCGTTTAAATTATCACAAAGGATTCCAGAACAGAGGGTATATCCGTTAAGGCCTACCATCAGATTTAACAAGGTCGCCCGGTCATTGGCCTTGATCAGCTGTTTATAGCTGTAAGTGCTCAGCACCTCCTCCGCAAAATAGAAGGAGTTGTAATTTCCCTGTTCAAAGGAAAGACACGGATACTCCTGAAGCTCCTCGATGGTGATCTCCTTCTGGTTCGCTAACGGATGGCCTTTCCAGAGATATACATAGATCCCGCAGTCCATAAGCGGGCAGAATTCCAGGTCGGACTCATCGAAAAGCTTTGTGAGCACTTTCCGGTTGAAATCGTTCAGATACAGGATCCCGATCTCACTCCTGAACGTCTTCACATCCTCAATGACCTCATAGGTCTTCTCCTCCCGGACCGCGAACTCGTACTCATCCATACCGAACTGCTTTACCATCTCGATAAACGCGTTTACCGCGAATGTGTAATGCTGCATGGAAACGCCGAATTTCTTCTTCACGTTCTTTTTCTCAATATATCTGGATTCCATCAGCTTATACTGTTCCGTTACCTGTCTCGCGTAGCCTAAGAACTCCTGTCCTTCCGGTGTCAGGACAACGCCGCGGTTGCTTCTCTTAAAAAGCTCTGTCCCGATCTCATTTTCCAGCTCCTTGAGCGCCAACGAAAGGCTGGGCTGGGATATGAAAAGAAGCTTCGCCGCTTCATTCATGGAACCGGTATCCGCGATGGTGATCACATACTTTAACTGCGTCAGCGTCATAACACGTCTCCTTTCGGGTGGATCCGGGCCTGTTGTTTTCCCTTCCCGGCTCCTGATATGTCAAATTTTATCCACTGTGAGTCATTTTGTCAATCCGAACCGCCATTCCGCAAAGGCACACCAGCTCTGGTCGTTGCGGTCCATGCGCTGCTGGGCCAAACTGCAACATTTTTTTGTTAAAAAATTAATTTGCTTGACATTCTGAAACAAACTCCCTATAATTCAAAATAATCTTTAACCGCTTCACTGCAACTCAACAGAGCGTTGAACGGTTATCATGATAACAAGTTCCAGAGGAGGAATCAATTATGAAAAAAAGAGTTTTAAGTTTAAGCCTTGCACTTGCAATGGCTGCTTCTTTAACTGCCTGCGGAAGCTCATCTTCCACAACCGAGACAACTGCCGTTGCAGCAGCTGACGCGACAACAGCCGCTGCTGGCGCTTCCAGCGAAGCATCTTCCGACAAAGTATTCAAGATCGGCGGTATCGGCCCGGTCACAGGCGCGGCTGCTGTATATGGTCTCGCAGTTAAGAACGGCGCACAGATCGCTGTTGATGAGATCAACGCTGACGGCGGTATCAACGGATACCAGATCGAGTTTAATTTCCAGGATGACGAGCACGACTCCGAGAAATCCGTCAATGCCTACAACACATTAAAAGACTGGGGCATGCAGGTTCTCATGGGAACTGTAACCTCCGCTCCGTGTGTAGCTGTTGCAGATAAGACGAATGCTGACAATATGTTCCAGATCACACCGTCCGGCTCTTCTGTTGAGTGTGCGCAGAACCCGAACGTGTTCCGTGTATGCTTCTCAGATCCGGATCAGGGTGCTGCATCCGCAACTTACATTGCTGAGAACAAGCTTGCGGAAAAGATCGCAGTGATCTACGACAGCTCCGATGTATACTCCAGCGGTATCTACGAGAAATTCGCTGCTGAGGCTGCAAACCAGGGTCTTGAGATCGTGGACGCCGAGGCATTCACAGCAGATTCCAACAAGGACTTCTCCACACAGCTCCAGAAGGCAAAGGACGCAGGCGCTGACCTCGTATTCCTTCCGATCTACTACACAGAGGCATCCCTGATCCTCAAGCAGGCTGACACCATGGGCTACGCTCCGAAATTCTTCGGCTGCGACGGTATGGACGGTATCCTTCAGGTTGAGAACTTTGATACAAAGCTTGCTGAAGGTTTAATGCTCTTAACTCCGTTTGCTGCTGACGCCCAGGATGAGCTTACCCAGAAATTTGTAACTTCTTACAAAGAGAACTATGGCGAGACTCCGATCCAGTTCGCTGCTGACGCATATGACGCGATCTACGCGATCAAAGCTGCCATGGAAGAGGCTGACATCACACCGGAGACATCTGTAAGCGATACCTGCGATAAGATGAAAGAGGCTATGTTAAAGATCAAAGTCAATGGTCTTACCGGTGAAGACATGACGTGGACAGAGGATGGCGAACCGCACAAGGCACCGAAGGCTGTCAAAGTCGTAGACGGCGCATATCAGGCGATGTAATCGATCATTTAAGAATGGCATCATGTTAAGAGGATTGTCGCTTCGGCAATCCTCTTGTTTCTTTCACGGCCCTGCGTTGTGATGTTTCCAGACCGTTCCCCGAAAAACTGGCCCACAGCCAATGAAAACATACCGAGGTGTAAAATTTATGACGGGTTTTATCAACTACTTAATCAATGGAATCAGCCTTGGCAGTGTCTACGCGATCATCGCGCTTGGATACACCATGGTCTATGGAATCGCGAAAATGTTAAACTTCGCCCATGGCGATATCATCATGGTCGGAAGCTACGTGGTCTTTATCACGACACACAGTATGGGAATGCCGGTCTTCTTAAGCGTTCTCCTTTCTGTCATCGTGTGTACCGTGCTCGGTATCGTCATTGAGCGTGTCGCCTACAAACCGCTGCGTGACGCTTCTCCGCTGTCCGTCCTGATCACGGCTATCGGCGTCAGCTACTTATTACAGAACATCGCTCTCCTCTTATTCGGAGCCGACACAAAGTCCTTTACCTCTGTCGTAACGATCCCGGCTCTGAAGTTCGCGGACGGTGCCATCACAGTGACCGGTGAGACTCTCGTGACGATCGTTTCCTGTATCGTGATCATGATCGGACTTACCACCTTTATCAACAGGACGAAGGCCGGCCAGGCCATGCTCGCCGTATCGGAAGACCGCGGTGCCGCCACCCTGATGGGGGTAAACGTAAACGGAACCATCGCGCTCACATTTGCGATCGGCTCCGCCCTCGCTGCCGTGGCCGGTGTTTTACTCTGCTCCGCCTATCCGTCCCTGACTCCTTACACAGGATCCATGCCCGGCATCAAAGCCTTCGTGGCAGCCGTATTCGGCGGAATCGGTTCCATCCCCGGCGCGTTGATCGGCGGAATCCTTCTGGGAATCATTGAGATCCTGTCAAAAGCATATATTTCTTCCCAGCTCTCCGACGCGATCGTATTCTCCGTCCTGATCATCGTCCTCTTAGTACGTCCGACCGGAATCCTGGGCAAAAAACTGAACGAGAAAGTGTAGGTGATTCCCATGAAAAGTACAGCAAAAAAGAAACTCTTTATCAACAATATGATCACGCTCGGCATGGTCGTTGCTGCCTGGATCATCATGGAAGTGCTCATGGGCACCGGACATGTATCCAGCCTTTTAAAGGGACTCCTCGTTCCTTTCTGTATCTACGTGATCATGGCGGTTTCCTTAAACCTGACCGTCGGAATCCTCGGTGAGCTGAGCCTCGGACATGCAGGATTTATGTGTGTCGGTGCCTTCTCCGGCGCCCTCTTCTCCAAGTGCATGAAGGGCACGATCGATCCAACTGTAAGCCTTGTGATCGCCATCTTTGTCGGCGCTGCCGTCGCTGCCGTTTTCGGCATTCTGATCGGTATTCCGGTCCTGCGTCTGCGCGGTGACTATCTCGCCATCGTGACTCTTGCCTTCGGCGAGATCATCAAGAACCTTGTAAACGCCGTATTCCTCGGACGCGACGCTGACGGTTTCCATATCTCCTTCAAGGACTCCATGTCCTTAGGCTTAAAGGACGGCGGCGAAGTCCTCATCAAGGGTCCTCAGGGGATCACAGGAACTCCGCAGGCAGCTACCTTCACGATCGGCATCATTCTTGTCCTGATCACACTGATCATCGTCATGAACCTTGTAAATTCCAGAACCGGCCGCGCGATCATGTCCATCCGTGACAACCGCATCGCCGCTGAGTCCATCGGAATCAACATCACAAAATACAAGCTGCTGGCGTTCAGCATCTCCGCTGCTCTGGCAGGCGTTGCAGGCGTTCTCTATGCCCACAACCTTACGACACTTACTGCTCTCCCGAAGAACTTCGGCTACAACATGTCCATCATGATCCTTGTATACGTAGTTCTCGGCGGAATCGGAAGCATCCGTGGATCCGTGATCTCAACCGTTATCCTCTACCTGCTCCCGGAGCTTTTAAGAGGTTTAAACAACTACCGTATGCTGATTTACGCCATCGTCCTGATCCTCGCGATGCTCTTCAACTCCGCTCCGCAGTTCATCACGCTCCGCAAGCGGATCTTCGGCGGCTTAAAACCGCAGCATGCTGCCCATTCCGGAAAGGAGGAAGCTTAAAATGTCAGACATGTTAAATGTAAAAGGATTAAGCATCTCCTTCGGAGGCTTAAAGGCTGTCAACAATTTTGCCATCAACATTGAAAAAGGCCAGCTCTACGGTCTCATCGGACCGAACGGTGCCGGAAAGACCACGATCTTCAACCTTCTGACAGGTGTTTACAAGCCGGATACAGGAACGATCCTCTTAGACGGCCAGAACCTTACAGGAAAGTCCACTACCGACATCAACAAAGCCGGTATCGCCCGTACGTTCCAGAACATCCGCCTTTTTAAGGACCTCTCCGTTCTCGACAACGTAAAGGCCGGACTCCACAACCACCACACCTACTCCACTCTTGAGGGAATTCTCCGCCTTCCGCGGTATTACAAGGTGGAAAAAGAGATGGACGAGAAGGCCATGGAACTCTTAAAGGTATTCGGACTTGACGGAGAATGTGATTTCAAGGCCTCCAACCTTCCTTACGGAAAACAGAGAAAGCTCGAGATCGCCCGCGCCCTTGCGACGAAGCCGAAGCTTCTTCTTCTCGATGAGCCGGCTGCCGGCATGAACCCCAATGAGACCGCGGAGCTGATGGAGACGATCCGCTTCGTCCGCGACCATTTCGGAATGACGATCCTCTTAATCGAGCACGACATGAAGCTCGTCAGCGGTATCTGTGAGCGTCTTACCGTCTTAAACTTTGGTCAGGTCCTCTGCACAGGTCCTACTCAGGACGTCTTAAGCAATCCGGAAGTTATCAAAGCTTATCTCGGTGAATAGGAGGAGAACAATCATGGCAATGTTAGAAGTAAGAGATCTGGAAGTCTACTACGGCGTGATCCAGGCGTTAAAAGGAATCTCCTTCGATGTAAATCAGGGAGAGATCGTCGCTCTGATCGGTGCCAACGGTGCCGGAAAGACGACAACACTGCACACCGTGACGGGTCTTTTGAGCGCCCGTTCCGGACATATCATGTACGAAGGAACCGACATCACAAAGGTCCCTGGCTACAAGCTCGTCAGCATGGGAATCGCCCATGTTCCGGAGGGACGCCGCGTCTTCTCCACCCTCACCGTTCTCCAGAATCTGAAGCTCGGTGCCTACACAAGAAAAGATAAGGCAGAGATGGATGCGACGCTCAATATGATCTATCAGCGTTTCCCGCGTTTAAAGGAGCGTGTGAACCAGCCGGCCGGTACTCTCTCCGGCGGTGAGCAGCAGATGCTCGCCATGGGGCGCGCCCTCATGAGCCATCCGAAGCTCATCGTTCTCGACGAGCCGTCCATGGGGCTGTCTCCGATCTATGTAAATGAAGTCTTCGACATCATCCAGAGCATCAACCGCGACGGCGTGACGGTTCTCTTAGTCGAGCAGAACGCGAAAAAAGCGCTCTCCATCGCAAATCAGGCGTATGTACTGGAGACCGGTAAGATCGTTTTGAGCGGCGACGCGAAGCAGCTCATGAATGATGATAAGGTTAAGAAGGCTTATTTGAGTGAATAATCAGAAGTTACGGTCTGTGCCTGGCACGGACCGTATTCTTTTTCTTACAAATATGTGAATCCATGAAAATTATGTAACGTTTTGACGGATTTTATGGTATACTCTTAGCAGACAGCACTGAAACTGTGCAGAAAAAAGAAGAAAAATCATGTACAGGGGAGGAAGATATTATGAGCAAAGTCATTACAGTCAGCCGCGAGCTCGGCAGCGGAGGCCGCGAGGTCGGTCTTCGTCTCGCAAAAAAACTCGGCATTCCTTTTTACGATAAAGAACTCATCGCCATGGCGGCCGAGGACAGCAATATCTCGGAAGATCTTTTTCATGCGAACGATGAAGTGATCGCCGGTCAGAAACGGATCAACTACGATGATTATGCCACTGTGGATCCTTTCTCACCTGTATACGAAGTCCCGGTCTCCGACCAGCTCTTCGTGATCCAGTCGAAGATCATCCAGCGGCTTGCCGCAAACGGTCCCTGCGTGATCATTGGCAGATGCTCCGATGTGATCGTCGAGGACGCTTTCCGCATCTTTATCTGCTCCAGCTTCAAAAAGCGTGTGGAGCGGATCCAGGGACTTGAGAAGGAGCCGGAGGATCTTAAAAAGCTTGAAAGCCGCATCCGCGCTGTGGACGCAAAGCGCCGGGATTACTACCAGTATTACAGCGGAAATGAATGGGGCAAACCGAAGAACTATGACCTCTGCTTAAACAGCGGCACGCTCGGGATCGAGCGGTGTGTGGAGATCATTGCGAATTCAGTCACTTTGGAATAGCAGGAATTCTCTTTATTGCATAAAAGCGTAAAACTTCAACTTATTGAATTTTTCTGTTGACAAATCCGCCCGACAGCGCTATGATAGCTTCAGCAGCCGGAGAGAATGAATCCGGCGGTAATCTTCAGAGAGGAGAACAGCAGATATGAAGAACCAGATGATGAATCTCTTTGCATCCTATTCTTTTTATTATTTTCCGGGCTATTATTACTGCGCGGACTGTTTCTGCTGCAAAAAACAACCCTCTCCGACCGAAGGTCTTTAGATCCTTCGGAAACGTAAAAGAAAATGCGGAGCCGGTGTTTGCGATTGCAGCAGACACCGGCTTTTTTGTTTCCGGATACCCTCAAACGTATGCATGAAACAGTTCCTGTTTTTCGGCTACGGTACCAGCCGAATACAGGAATATCCATTTTCCAGAGCGTTTTTATAAAGCAAACCCAACCTAAACCTGTCATATAAAGGAGAATAGGATTATGATCATTATTTTAAAGAGAAATGCCAACAAAGAGAAAGTAGAGAATTTAAAGACAGAGCTTGTAAATCAGGGATTTAAGCTCCATCTCTCCGAAGGAACCGAGGCATCCCTCATCGGTCTCATCGGTGACACAAGCCGGATCCATGAAGACTGGTTAAAGGCCAACGACGTCGTTGAGGATGTCCGCAGGATCCGTGAGCCGTATAAGAAGGCAAACCGCTCCATGCACCCGGACGACACAGTCATCGATGTCTGCGGCAGAAAGATCGGCGGCGGCAGCTTTCAGGTCATCGCAGGCCCCTGCTCCATCGAGACAAAGGAACAGATCACAGAGGTTGCTGAGGACGTAAAGCGTTCCGGCGCAGCCTTCCTCCGCGGCGGTGCTTTCAAACCGAGAACTTCCCCGTATGCGTTCCAGGGTCTTCACGAGCAGGGTCTTGACCTTCTCTTAGAGGCAAAGAAAGCCACCGGTCTCCCGGTAGTCACAGAGATCATGAGCGCGGAGCATCTTCCGCTCTTTGACGACGTTGACATCATACAGGTCGGCGCAAGAAACATGCAGAACTTCGAGCTTTTGAAGGTCCTTGGAAAGATCGACAAGCCGATCCTCTTAAAACGCGGTCTTGCAAACTCCTTAGACGAGCTTCTGATGAGTGCGGAGTACATCATGGCAGGCGGAAATGAAAAAGTCATCCTCTGCGAACGCGGCATCCGCACCTTTGAGACTTCCTACAGAAATACGCTGGATATCTCCGCGATCCCGATGTTAAAGAAAAAGACCCATCTTCCGGTCATCGTCGACCCGAGCCATGCGGCAGGCATCCGCTTCATGGTGGAGCCGCTTGCCATGGCAGCTATCGCAGCCGGAGCCGATGGTCTCATGATCGAGGTCCACAATAACCCTGAGAAGGCCCTCTGCGACGGTGCCCAGTCCCTGACGCCAGAAATGTTCGACCATCTGATGAAAAAAGTCGATAAAGCTGCAGATTTCTTCCACTCTCTCGGTTAATCGTTGTTCTTTTCCTGAATATGCAGTATAATATTTAAATCACACCGCAATGAAACGGCAGGTCGGCGCTGAAAATGCGCCGGCCTGCCGGACGGTTGCAGACTATTAAGATTCATGGAGGTTCACACGATGGTCAGAAACACTGAAACTGCTTTTGTTCCAAATCTGCGCGGAGGCGACGGAACGATCGAGATCCGTCATATCTTAAACAAGGATGAGCTCATGGGACACGCGTCCATGTACGCCCACGTGATCATCCCGGCCCACGCCAGCATCGGATTCCACCAGCATGTGGAAAACACCGAGCCGTACTACGTTCTCAAGGGAAAGGGAATCTTTGAGGACAACGATCACACCGAGACCGAGATCCACCCGGGCGATGTCTGTGTCATCGAGGTTGGCCAGAGCCACGCGATCAAAAATCCTTTTGATGAGCCGCTTGAGATCATGGCACTTGTGATCAATGAGCGTGGAAAAGAGATCTAAACCCGCGCGTCCCAGTCCATCCGAAGCAGGAACACGATAAAGATGATCGAACTCAGCGTCCACGTCAGCGGGTACGCTGAGGAGATCGTCCGGAAGACGGGAATGATCCGGATCGCGATCGTCACGTAGAGCACGCGGATACCGCACCAGCAGATCAGCATCGTAAACATCGGGACAATGGATTTTCCCACGCCGCGGAGTACTCCCGTCGCGCAGTTGGAAAACGCCAGCAGAAAGAAAAACAAGGCAACCGTTCTTCCGTGGATCGTTCCGAATTCGATCGCTTCCGGCACATCCACAAAGATCCGAAGCAGGATCGGAACCCAGATAAAAAGACAGATTCCTACAAGCTCCGCCATCGCCATTCCGAACGCCACACCCATCACGGAACCTTTCTTCGCGCGATCCGCTTTCCCGGCACCGAGATTCTGGCTCACAAAGGTTGTCAGCGCCATGGACATGCTCATGATCGGAAGAAAGGCAATCCCCTCAAGCTTCGCGAAGGCCCCCTGTCCGGAGATTGCAAAAGCTCCGAAGGTATTGATGTTTGACTGGACCACAAGATTTCCGACACTGATCACGGAGTTCTGGAGTCCCGTCGGAAGTCCCTGTGTGATCACCTGACGGATCATGGAGCCGTTGAAGCGAAGCTCCTTAAAATGGATCGTCGCAGCCCCTCCATCCTTCACCATGCGGATCATGCATAATAAAACACTCAATCCCTGGGCGATCACCGTGGCAACAGCAGCGCCTGCGGCACTCCACTGAAATCCCGCCACAAAGATCAGATCCAGGATCATATTCACTATAGAAGAAAAGATCAGATAATACAGGGGATGGACACTGTCCCCCACTGCCCTCATGATGTTCATGCATATATTGTACATGATGACGGTGGAGACACCGGCAAAATAGATTCCGAAGTACAGTCTCGCCTCCACCATCACGCTGTCCGGCGTGTTGAGCCAGCCGAGAAGGATCGGAACAAAAAGCAAACCGATGAGCGTCGCGAAAACCGAGAACACGATTCCCAGAAGAAAGTTTGTGTGCACCGCGCACCGTAATTTTTCCTCATCCTGTGCCCCGAAATATTTCGAGATTACGACACCGCCGCCCACAGCGATCCCGGCAAAAAACGTGATCACCGACATATTCACATTTGATGATAAGCTCACCGCCGCGAAGGCATCATTGCTCGCGAAATTTCCGACGACCCAGGCATCCGCCATATTGTAAAGCTGCTGTAAAAGCTGTCCTAAAAAGATCGGGATCATAAACCTGAAAAGTCCTCGTCCGATCGGACCTTCTGTCAGATTCCCATCCTTCTTCCCACTACCGGCTCCTGCCCTTTTCCGGACTAATCCCATGCCATTTCCTCCCTCAGTATCAGACCATTCGTCCTTCATATGCTTTAGGTATTGTCCGCATAGTACGGACTTTTGTCGTTTAAGTGACACATTGTAACTAAAATAATCGTATCATGTATGACCAGGGATGTCAAGTGACTGAACGGTCCCTGATCTTATGAAAACCAAAGGAGACTTTTCTTATGCCGCAGATCAAAAAAATCACTGATCTCACAGCACCGGAACTCGATCTTTTTTCCAGATATTCCGAGTCCCAGCTTTTCCATATCAATGAACCGAAACCGGGGATCTTCATCGCAGAAAGCCCAAATGTGATCGAGCGCGCCCTCAATGCCGGGTATGAACCGCTCGCTGTCCTCATCGAAGAAAAACAGGCCGACGACCTGATCCCGAAGCTCTTTTTTGCTTACCCGGAGCTTCCTGTGTACACCGCGAAATTCGATCTCCTGACAAATCTCACCGGCTTTGCCTTAACCCGCGGCCTGCTCTGCGCCATGAAGCGAAAGAGCCTGCCGTCTGTGGCGGAGATCTGTGAGGGAAAACACCGGATCGCTGTCCTTGAGAATGTCATGAATCCCACAAATATCGGGGCGATCTTCCGCTCTGCCGCGGCCCTTGGAATGGACGCGGTACTCCTGACCTCCGGCTGCAGCGATCCCCTCTACCGGAGAGCTGCCAGAGTCAGCATGGGAACTGTCTTCCAGATCCCGTGGACCTTTTTTCCGAAAAACGCGGATCTCTCCTGCGGCGGACTTGAAACACTCCGATCTTTGGGATTTCAGACGGCTGCCATGGCACTGAAGGAAGATTCCGTTTCCATTGATGATCCGAAGCTTCTTGATGCCGAAAAACTCGCCGTGATCTTAGGAACCGAAGGGGACGGCCTCGCCTCCGCAACCATCGGCGGGTGCGATCATACGGTCATGATCCCGATGGCCCATGGGGTAGATTCGCTGAATGTGGCGGCAGCCAGCGCGGTGGCATTTTGGGAGTTGACGAAAAACAGAAAGGATATGATATCATGAAAAAACAGGCATTATTCTGCATGGTTCTTGCAGGTACTCTTATAGTCGGAGGATGCAGTCAAAAAGCTGCTGACTCCACCGCTGCCACCGCGCGGGTGATCGAAACGTCCGACTCCGCTCCGGCTGACAAACCGGACGGCGCTCCGGGAGAAAACTCCGATAAACCCGGAAATCCGCCGGATGGGGCTCAGGGAAGCCTGGATGGAAAACAGGCACCGCCGGACGGCGGAAACGGAGGTCCGGGAGACCCGGGCGGACAGAACGCAGCTCCGACATCCTATACGGCAGTCTCAAGCTACTCCACCGATACCGAGGAGGATGGGAAGACCTACACCTCCACAGGAGCTGATGAGAGCGCAGTTCTCGTCACCGACGGCGCGAACGTCACCTTAAAAAATTTCACGATGGACTGCAATTCCTCCGACAGCACCGGAGGCGATAATTCCAGCTTTTACGGAACCGGTGCCGCAGCACTTGCCGCCAACGGCAGCCTGACACTGACCGGCGGCACCATCACTACCGATGCAAAAGGCGGTGCAGGTGTCTTCAGCTACGGCAACGGCAAAGTCACCGTATCCGACACCACCATCACCACAAAACAGGATACCTCCGGCGGTATCCATGTGGCAGGGGGCGGCACACTCACTGCCACGAACCTCACCGTTGAGACAAACGGTGAATCCTCCGCAGCGATCCGGAGCGACCGCGGCGGCGGTACCATAACCGTCGATGGCGGAACCTACACCTCCAGGGGAACCGGCTCCCCGGCAGTCTACTGTACCGCCGACATTACCGTCAACAACGCGGCGCTCACTGCTGAAAACTCTGAGGCTGTCTGCATCGAGGGTCTGAACTCCCTCTCTCTCACAAACTGCTCTCTCTCCGGAAACATTCCGGAAAATGAACAGAATGACTGCGACTGGACCGTCATCCTCTATCAGAGCATGTCCGGTGACTCAGAAGTCGGCGAAAGCAAATTTTCCATGGACGGTGGCAGCCTGACCTCCTTAAACGGCGGCCTCTTTTATACGACAAACACGGAGAGTTCCTTCTATCTTAAGAATGTGGACATCACCTACTCCCCGTCCAATAACTTTTTCTTAAAATGCACAGGAAATGCCAACAAACGCGGCTGGGGCCAGTCCGGAAATAATGGTGCCGACTGCACCTTTACCGCAGATTCCCAGGAAATGAGCGGCAACATCCTCTGGGACAGCATCAGTAATCTGGATCTGAAGCTCACAAACGGCACCATCTTGACAGGTTCCATCCTTCAGGACGAGACAAACGCCGGTGACGGCGGTAACGGAACCTGCAATGTCACGATCGACGCCCTCTCCGCCTGGACCGTAACCGGAAACAGCACCGTCACCTCCCTCACCTGTAACGGCTCCATCACAGGCGATGACGGCAAAAGCGTGACGATCGCCGGCACAGACGGCACTGTATTTGTGCAGGGTACTGGCAAATATACGATCACGACCGGTTCCTACAACGAGTAAATTTTAAGCTTTGACCTTCTGTTATTTTTTTAACAATTTCTTCCATTTTCGTTGTATCCACAACATACATTTTATTTTGGTTATGCTATACTAAGCCCATCGCATAGCAAACCACGTAACTGTTCAGTGCCTCACAGTTACATGCAAAAATCCATTCCAAATCGGCTTCGCCGATGGGATTTTTGCCTTCAAGCCTGTGTTTTATTACGGTCAGCGCAGCGAGTGCGCAGACCTACTGAACAGTTACCAAACCAACACAATTTTGCAAATACAGGAGGTACCCCATATGACTCAGACCATCAATCCAAGAAAAGCAGCGATCATCGGCTGCGGTTTCGTTGGCTCCGCCACTGCCTTCACTCTTATGCAGAGCCGCCTCTTCTCCGAGCTTGTCCTTTTAGACGCCAACGAAGCGAAAGCCGACGGCGAGGCAAAGGATATCGCCCACGGGATCCCCTTCGCCGGTCAGATGAAGATCTATGCCGGAACCTACGATGACATCGCCGACTCCGCCATCATTATCATCACCGCCGGTGCCAATCAGAAACCAGGCGAAACAAGATTGGATCTCGTCCATAAAAACGTAGCCATCTATAAAAGCATCATTCCGGAGATCTCCAGACGCGGCTTTCAGGGCATTCTCCTCATCGTCTCCAACCCGGTAGACATCCTGACCTACACGGCCCTGAAGCTCTCCGGCTTCCCGGAAAACCGTGTCATCGGTTCCGGCACGGTCTTAGACACTGCCCGCTTAAAATATGCCTTAAGTGAACATTTAGGTGTCGACAGCCGCAGCGTCCACTCCTTCATCATCGGTGAACATGGTGACAGCGAGATCGCCGCGTGGAGCAGTACCAACGTATCCGGAATCCCGTTAAACACCTTCTGTGAGATGCGCGGCCACTATAACCATGATGCCGCCATGGACCGCATCGCTGAAGAGGTAAAAAACAGCGCCTACGACATTATCTCCAAAAAACAGGCCACCTACTACGGGATCGCCATGAGCGTCAAACGGATCTGCGAATGCATCATCCGAAACGAACGCTCCATTCTCCCGATCTCCTCCATGATGCATGGAGAATACGGGATCAGCGGCATCTCCCTCAGCATGCCGGCGATCGTGGGACTCAACGGGATCGAGACCCACGTTCCGATCTCACTGGACGCAGATGAAGCAGAAAAACTCCGGGAATCCGCCGAGACCCTGAAAAAAATAGCTGCAGAGCTTGATCTCTCCACAGCCATCAGCTAACCTTATATCATCTGCCGGGCGCGGCAACGACAGATTTTTAACCTAACAAGGGGAAACACGCTTCGCGAGTTTCCCCTTGTTATCGCGACAGTCGCCAAGGTCTCGCGCAAGCGCGGACTTTGGCTCGTTGTTCGCGACATTCTTTTTTTACAACTACTGTAATTCCGCGTAATCCTCCGGCAAAAACCGGTGGTAGATCAGATGACAGCCCTCGTCCTTAAAGCAGTAATAATACCGGTCCGGAATCCCATCCGCAAAGTGGAAGGCCCAGTCGAAATCTCCATCTTCGATCTTCTCAAACACCGGCTGGACCACTGACGGAAAAGTTCTCTGATCTCCTCAAGGCTGCATCCATGCGTCCCGACGAGATCCACCAGATCCTGAATAAATTCCCGCCCTTTCATCTGCTCATGCACATAGACACTTCCGGTCTCCGGAATCAGAAAGCAGAACCGGTCTCCCTTCACCGTCACGCGGACTTCTCCCAATGTCTCCTTCATATGCGCCCCAAGACCGTTCAGACGCACCTTCATCTTCTCCGCCGTATCCTCACTCCCGAAAAAGTGGTTCAGCGTGGACACCGGATAATAAAGCCGTATCACTTCCGGCCGGAATCCCAGCTTCGCCTGCTGCTCCTTCACCAGATCGATCAGATTCTCTTCCAGTCTTAGAAATTCCATCCTGTCCCATTCTCCTTCTTTTTACGCCTTCACATCAAATACATCCGCAACATCACAGAGCAGCTTGCGAATCTCAAGATGCTGCGGACATACCTTCTCGCACTTTCCGCACTTGATACAATCCGACGCTTTTCCGTTGTTTCGTGTATGGACCCTATAATAGACATTTGAATTCGTATTCTGGTAGATCTTCTTCGCGTTCATGCACGCAAACAGATCCGGGATCGAAATCTTCTTCGGACATCCGTCGACACAATAGCGGCATCCGGTACACGGGATCAGGTTCTTTCCGCGGAAGATCTCGCGCACCTTCTCGACCGCCTTCATCTCCCTCTCGTCAAGGGGCCTGAAGTCCTTCATGAAACTCACATTTTCCTTCATCTGCTCCAGACTGCTCATTCCGGAAAGGACCATCATGATACCCGGAAATCCCGCCGCGTAACGGATCGCGTAGGTAGCCGGACTGCCGCCGTGAAGCTCCTCAAAAACTGCCTTCGCATCATCCGGAAGATTAGCAAGACTTCCGCCGCGGACCGGTTCCATAACGATCACCTGTTTTCCATGCTTTCTGCAGATCTCATAGCATTTCCCGGCCTGAACTGCCGGATCGTCGAAGTCCGCATAGTTAAACTGGATCTGGACGACTTCGATCTGCGGATACTCCGTTAAGATCTGCTCAAGGACCTCCGCGCGGTCATGGAAAGAAATTCCAAAGTGGCGGATTTTACCCTCTTCCTTAAAGGTTAAAGCCGTCTCATACGCATGGCATTCCTTAAACTTCGGATAGTTTCCCATTCCCTGGGAATGCATCAGATAGAAATCAAAATAGTCTACACCGCAGCGCTCCAGCTGTGACTCAAAAAACGGGCGGATGTCCTCTTCCTTCCCAAAATAAGCGGCCGTCAGCTTATTTGTAAGAATGTAGCTCTCCCTCGGATAACGGCTCGTCAGGCAGTTTTTGACCGCAAGCTCACTTCTCTCACCGATGTAGCCGTGAGCCGTATCAAAGTAGTTGAATCCCTGATCCAGAAAATAATCCACCATCTGGGAAACCTGCGCCTCATCGATCTCTTCCCCGATCATAGGGAAACGCATACATCCGAAACCAAAATTCTTTTTTATCTTATCCATGCTGTTCTCCTTTTCTGAATAGATCCGGCACAGGCGGTGAATGTCTTCACTGCTGCGTCCCAATCATACTCCTGCCTTTTCTCCGGCTGATCCGTCGTCCACTTTTCACGGTCCGGCAACGGCCGCTGCTGCATTAAGTAACATCTTGTAACTTATTTTGATGATAGCATACGCCCACTCCCTTGTCAAGCGAATGAAAATCAATTATAATGATGATAGCATACTATCTGCGGTCAGTTTAAACTAACTTTCAGATTTCTACCGGCCGACCGGATCCTATTGATCGCCGGGAACTACATCAGACCTTCAGGAGGTGAATTCCATGACAGATTTCGTGCGAGCGCGAAGTGAAGAACAGAAACAGGCCAGGATGGCAGAAATCAAGGCCGCGGCGGACGAGCTCTTCTGCTCTGTCCCCTACCAGGAGATCACCCTCTCCACCATTGCCGGAAAGCTGTCCTGGACGCGGGCAAACCTTTATAAATATGTAACGACGAAGGAAGAGATCTATCTTGAGATCTGCTCCGATAAAATGCAGTCCTATTTTGACGATCTGCTCGCAGCATTTCCCAATGAGAAACCATTTACCCCGGATCAATGGGCTGCTGCCTGGGCAGATGTCCTGAACGCGCACCGTGACTATCTCCGCTACAGCGATATCCTCTGTACGATCATCGAGGTCCATGTTACTGCATGCCGCCTTGCCAGCTTCAAAACAAGCTACCATGCACACCGTGATGCCTTTGTCAGGCTCATGGAAGTCCGTCTCGGCCTTAGCTCCCATGATGCCAGCGAAGTCTTCCTCTCCGTCCTGTACCACGCTGCCGGTCTATGTGGAAGCTGCCACTCCAATCCAGTTATGCTGGAGGCTATGAAAATAGCCGGAATCCCCTATAAAAAACGTGATTTCCGGCTCAACATGTATGAATTTATCCGAATGAACCTCTGGTACTATCTCTCCGGTCCTGCCGGAGAAAATTCCTGCGTCACACCGTAAGAATATAGCACCAGACCGGAAGTGTGATCAGTGAGACGACCGTCGAAAAGACAACGATCTTCGTTGCAAGGCGGTCGTCTTTTCCATATTTGACTGCGAGAACAACGCTCGTGCTCGCTGCCGGCATCGCGGACAGGATCACACAGACCGCTGTGATCAGCTGATCAATGTGAAACAGGCGGCAGCTCGCCAGAACGATGACAGGAATCAGGAACAGCCTGATAAACGTGTAGTAATAAACTTCTCTCGTAAACACCTCTTTAAACGGGATTTCCGCGAGCGTACACCCGATCAGAAGCATCGCGCAGAACGTGTTCGCCCCGGCGACCGTCCGGACTGTCTGGTTCACAAATCCGGGAAGCTGGAACTGGGATACCAGAAGTACCATGCCGGTAAAGATTCCGATGATACATGGATGTGTCACAACCTTCTTTAAAAGCTCTTTCTTCGTCGGCGCCTCCGTAAAATAAGTGAGCCCCACCGACCACATGAAGATTCTCGTCGGAATCGTGTAGACCGCCGCATACATGATTCCCAGATCTCCGAAGATTCCCTCAGCGATGGCATTTCCGAGGATGCCGGCATTTGAGACGATTGTCGCATACTGCAAAACCTTTTTGCTCTCCTCACTCCAGCCCGGATACAGCACACGGCTTAAAAGATTCGAAAAGATCTGGATCAGAAACGAGATCACGATCACTTCCAGCGTCAGCTTCAGAATATCCATGCTGAATTCCATCTGGAATGACTTCACGATGCTTGCGGGAAGCGTCACATTCATCACGAGACTGCTGATCAGCGCCTTCCCGCTCTTATCGATCATCCCGCTCTTCCTGAGATACCATCCCAGCGCAAGGATGCAGAACATCATTCCCTGCATATTAAATAAACTTGTAAAATCCATCACGTACTCCTTTATTACAAACTGACGTTATTGTACTGCTCCAAATCGAATCTTGTCAATTTAAATTCTTTTCCATCCATAAACTCGTGATGCCCAGCAAAACCCGAATCATTCCGCCCATGCCAGTTTCCAGCATCGATTAGCATCTTTACCACAATGTCAAGTGTTCAAGTCGAACGTCCGTGAGACTTGACGGGTGATTTTTGCCATGGCTCAACACTGAAAAGAGGTGTGGGGCTTCTCGACTGAGATAAATCATATTGTACATTTACTCATGTTGTGATAACATCAGCTCATAGATCTTGAATAAATTGAGGTATTATCAAAATGATCACAGGATTCATTCGCTTAATCGCACCACTCCTTTTTAATCCGGTTTTTATTGGATTTATAGTTATCTTCTTTCTCATTTGCTGTGTTTTATTAATTGGAAAAAAAGAAACATCTTTTTTTCGATACCTAATATATGCGTATGTTATCATTTGTTTATTGTTTTTTATTTTTTTACTATGGTGTGTAATTGGTTTTGGTAATAGCACACCCAAAGCTGATCCTATTCCATATTTTATAAAATAATAAATTTTCATCAAAGAAATGGGGTTGTTACATTAACACCCCACTGGTAGTACACTGATTTCAATTTATACATCTCACGAAGGAGGTCCCAACATGGAAACCAACATCACCGTAAGAAACGCAAAATTATCCGACGCTCCGAGAATCCTTGATATCTACACCTATTATGTAGAAAACACCGTGATCACCTTTGAATACGATGTTCCTTCCCTTGAAGAATTTGAGAACCGCATGATCGATATCATGAAAAAATATCCTTATCTCGTCATCGAACGTGACGGCAGGATCGAAGGCTACGCCTACGCCCATGCTTTCGTCGGCCGCGCCGCCTACGACTGGGCCAGTGAGCTCACGATCTATCTGGATCACAATGCAAAGAAATGCGGGCTTGGCAGAAAACTCTATGAAGCTCTGGCTGAGCGGCTCAAAGACATGGGAGTTCTGAATCTTTATGCCTGCATCGGATACCCGAAGGTTGAGAACGAGTATTTAAATAAGAACAGTGCCCAGTTCCATGAGCACCTTGGATTCCGTCTTTGCGGGACTTTTGAGAACTGCGGGTATAAGTTTAACCGGTGGTATGATATGATCTGGATGGAGAAGATCATTGGGGAACATAGGTCGGATCAGGCGGCGGTGAAGCCGTATTCCTATACTGAATAATTTGGCGAGAGGTACGCGCAGGGAGGACCCGGGGCGCGGACACTTGAGGGATTGCGGGAGGGTTCCTCTAAGCTTGCCGAAGAATGCTAAGGACGGAGGACATGTGCCACAACTCGCTTCGCTCAGACAAGTGGCACATGTCCTCCAACGCATTCTCCGGCGAGCCAAGAGGAAGCCAGCTCCCTTCACCCAGGCGGTTCGTGCCCCAGGTCTTCCCTGCGCTGTGTACTGGCGGAATGTAGGAAAGGCGGTTGCCTGTTTCCTTCATCAAACAATCGGTACCTAAGTTTTCTCCGTATTAGGGAGTCTGTTTGCAGAACACAGGCAGTACATGCTAAGTTCCTCTCTGCGCAGGGGCTGACCAGCTGAAGAAAAGGACTTGCACATCTTGTTTTAGCACGCTACAATGGTAAACGTTCGATTTTGACATAATATAAGCTTACAGGAGATGTGACATGAATACAAATGAACGAACTGATAAGCGCCCTGTCTGGCGCGGTGAACTTGCTCTTCTTATTGTGATTTTGATCAACAGTTTTGGTGTTGTCTTAATGCTGGACTCCGGCGCCGGAATTTCGGCGATCTCCAGCGTTCCGTACGCTTTTTCTGAATCCTTCCCGGCTCTGACGCTCGGAACCTGGACTTATATCTTTCAGGGGATTCTCGTAGCTGCCCTCATGATCTTACGGAAAAAGTTTGTTCCAACATACCTGTTCAGCTTTGTCGTAGGCTTTGCTTTCAGTAAAATGTTAGATGTCTACAAGGCAGCTCTCGCAGGACTTGCGATGGGACTCGGATACCAGATCGTCTACTTTATCGTGAGCTACCTGGTTCTCTGTCTCGGAATCGCCCTCTCCAACCGCTGCGGACTCCCGATCGTCCCGACAGACCTGTTCCCGAGAGAAGTATCCCCGATCCTCAACGTCGCTTACTCAAAAGTCAAAATCACCTTTGACGTAACCTGCCTCGCCGTGACAGCTGGACTGACCTTCTTCTTCCTCGGTCATATCAAAGGTCTTGGAATCGGAACAATCCTTGCCGCATTTACAATGGGTAAGGTCATCGGCATGATCGGAAATATTCTGGATAAACATTTCCGGTTTGTGTCATTCCTGACAGAAAAAAATAAAGCATAAATAATATAAAAAAGCCGCTTATGCTCAATAGGTCATATCCTATCATAGAGCACAGACGGCTTTTTTCTAATCTGCTACATATAACGCACTATAAAGGTTTTTGAATTATCCAATTTGCTTTTCTCTTTGTTCCATTCTGTACCAATACACCCTTTTCCTGCAAAGAAGCGAACATTCGAGAAATCGTTCTTTTTGACACACCGATTTTCTCTGCATAATATGCCTGCGTCGCAAACGGCTTTTTCTCTATAATCTGCAACAACTTTTCTACCTGTGCGTGTTCCTTATTAAGCGGTACTTCAACGCCATTAGTGCCATTTCTGGTACTATCAGCGCCATTTTCAACGCCATTAACGCCATTTTCAATATTGTTGGCGTTAATCATGGCGCTATTTGTATCAATCTGCCCCCGATAAATATTAATACGCAAATCAACTTCACCACCAATAAACTCTGGCTCTCGCAATCCAGCAGATTTTATTCTATCAATAATTCTTGGAATGCCGCTTCCCCAATGCTCGATCAGGTTCATATAAGCAAATGCATGAGCGAGAGCTTCATTTCTGATTTTGGAATAACCCTCTTTCATACGCTCCATAGTTTGTCCCATTGGCAGTTTTCCCGGAGAAGTAATTTCCAACCGGTTGTCATATACCGCAACCTGTATCGTACCATGATCCAGGTAACTGCGATGCACCATGGCATTGATAATCAACTCACGAATGGCATCCGGTGGAATCTCATAAATATCCTGCCGATAAATTCCTACAATGGTAGCACCCAGATGAATATTTCTCAGGACAAACTGAAATGCTTCATCTATCTGCTCCCAAAGCGGTCCGGTATATTCTCTGCGGTCAACAAATACCGCTTTCGTTGTACCTTTAAATACGCCACATTGCGTTGTAACATGAAGTCCACCGTTGCCGGTCAAAATAGCAAAAGCATTAGACGGATAATCTTTTCCATCGCGCTCGATCAGAACTCCCCAGGAAGGCAGCTGCTGTCTGCCAACATCTTTGATGGATGCTTTCTGTTCCTCATTATGGGCATTCTTAACTGCCTGCTCCTTCATTGCTTTGCAAAGAGCTTCGATATCTTCGTCTGTGATATTCAGCCCGGGGCACAAAGTCTGATCATAGTAACGGTTGCTACCCTCAAACAGTAATTCCTTTATCATGTACTCATCAGCAAGGCGAGTAGTTCCAGCAACTCGGACATATACACCACAATCTCTTCCAAGAGCTTTGATATAATATGGTCGCTGTCTGCCCTCAGAAATCTCTACCACAATAACAGTCTTACCATCAATCGTCTGTAAAGTAATATCCGGGATGATTACCGGTTCACAACTGTCTGATACAGCATTGGCAATGGCATCCATTTTCTTGAACACATCTTCATTGTCAAAGCCGATAACTTCTCTGGTTTTATCCGCAATTCCGAAAATGATCTTTCCTCCGGTTCCATTTGCAAAAGCAACCACCGATTTCATATATTTAATGCTTTTCTCAGGCAAGTTCTCTTTGTACTCTACATTTTTCGATTCTCCTGCAAGAATTTCTTCTATAGTCATTGTAACACCTCGCTTTCACCTTGCTATACAGTACATATTTTTTTATATCTCTTCTTCCTTAGCGTTTCCGTTTATTCTTTTTATCATATCACATAACTGTACATAGTACAATTATACTTTCTTATTCAGATTATCACTTTACAAATTAGGCTAAATCGAATTTTTTATGTTGAATTTTCTATATGAAAAAGCCGCCTGAGCTTTCTCTCCCATAGGTTCATAATCCTATCACAGAGAAAGACCAGACGGCTTTTTCTTATCTACGCTGCAATTTGTACCGCAGCTTTCTTTTCTGAATTCTTACGCTAACACAGTCCCTTCCGGAAATGCGCCACGGAACACCTTGCGGACAAGCGGTCCTGCGACGATGAGCTGGAACGGCAGCGCCATTACAAAATTCTTTGGGATATTCGTGAGCCAGATGATCAGCAGAGGGCCGAAGTTTCTGCTCTTTACGCAGCCCTCAAGGGCACCGTAGAGGGACATGATGATAACCATCGGAACCACCATGGAGCAGGAAACCGCGATCACCTTGTGGAGTACCGGACTCTCCGGCTTTACAAGAAAACGGAACGCGAATCCCTTCGCCGGTCCGGAAACCACGAACCAGTCCATGCACATTGCAAACACATAGGCGATCGGGAATCCGATCCAGGCCTCGCGGATCGTTGTGAGGTTTAACGCTCCCATGTGAAGTGTTACGTTGTAGATGCTCATCCAGAGCACCATGGTAAAACACATTAATACTGTGTAGATCAGACTTTCTCTCTTATTTCTTGGCATACATCTTCTCCTTTTTCAACCTGTAAATTCCTGTGAAAACGCCGTGGACATAAGAACCGTCTCTGACCATTCCTTCCGGACATATGACAGAAAAAAACAGCGAAGCCAACAAAACTCGTTGCGACTCCACTGCTCTTTTCGTGTACATCTCACTGCGTTCTCAATCTCTATGTGAACGCAGTATACAATATTTTTATATCGCTTCGTAAGTACTTTTTTCCACAAAACACCAATTTTGTATACTTGCACAAAACTTTAGCCCAATTCTATCATTTCATTATTCACATTCATCCTATCCCCATCGTGACGTCCATGGAATTCTTAAGCTGTCCCCACTTTCTTCCGCAAACCTCAGCTTTTTCATCATCGATCACAATTTCTTCACAATTTTCCCATTGACATTCCCCCACAAAAGCCTTATTATACTTAGCAAGCTAATAATTTAGTTTGCTAAGTATCCGGCAGACGATCAAATCACAGCTTTTTATCTCTGTCGAGAAGACTCCCACCTCTTTTGGGTGGTGGGTATAAGGGGGAACTTGATCTATGAAAGAAACCGTTGGACGCAGTGTGGGAATGCTCTCCAACCTGATCCGCAGGCACTTCAGTACCTTTTCTTTTCATGATACCTTAAGCGGCACGCAAGGAAAAACGCTTCATTTTATTCTGGCGCGCGGGCAGGAATGTGATGTCTTCCAGAAAGATATCGAAGAGGAGTACAGTCTCAGACCACCGACCGCCACAAAGCTCTTAAAGGATATGGAAAAAAGCGGACTGATCTACCGGGAGGCAGTTCCTTATGATGCCCGCCTAAAACGCATTGTCGCTACTGAAAAAGCCATGCAGTATCAGGAACTGATCCACCAGAGTCTGGAAGAAACCGAAGATCGTCTGACCTCCGGAATATCTTCTCAGGATCTCGCCGTGTTTTTCAGGGTCATCAACCAGATGATCCGAAATATGTCCTGAATATCCGGACGGGTCCCACCTGCAGAACCTGCATGTTCTCCGCATCAGGAGCTTTTGCGGGATCGCAAATTTTATATGGAAATGAGGTAAATCATTCATGGTTAAAACACTTTTAAAAAGCGTGCGCCAGTACAAACGCGTGTCCATCGAGACACCGCTGTTTGTCACCATGGAAGTCATTCTGGAATGTACGATTCCTCTCATCATGTCTAAGCTTATCGATGACATGACCGGATCTTCCATGGCACCGATCTTAAAATACGGCGCCCTCTTACTGGTCCTTGCGACCCTTTCCCTGCTCTTCGGCGTTCTCTCGGCGAGAGCGGCTGCTACAGCCGGGTGCGGACTCGCAAAGAACTTAAGAAGAGATCTCTACTTTAAGACCCAGGACTTCGCCTTTGCAGACATCGACAAGTTCTCCTCCTCCTCTCTCGTGACGAGGATGACGACAGATGTCTCGAACGTTCAGAACGCCTACCAGATGCTGATCCGCATGGCAGTCCGTGCCCCGCTTATGACAGTCTTTTCCGTCATCATGAGCATGAGCATCAATGTCCGGATGTCCTTCATCTTTCTGGCACTTCTCCCGGTTCTTGCAGCGGCACTGTTTGGCATCTTCTTCTATGTCCACCCGATCTTTAAGCGGATCTTCAAGAAATACGATGCCTTAAATAACTCCGTCCAGGAGAACGTCGGCGGCATCCGTGTCGTAAAATCCTTCGTCCGCGAAGATTACGAGAAGAAGAAATTCGAAAACGCTGCCGAGGAGGTGCGAAAAGACTTCACGATGGCAGAAAAGATCCTCGCCTTAAATAACCCGGTGATGACCTTCTGCATCTATGTTTCAATGCTTTTAGTAAGCTTTTTCGGCGCGAAGCTCATCATCGGCACCGGAGGCAGCGAGCTTTCCACCGGGGAACTTTCTTCCCTGATCAGCTACGGCGTCCAGATCCTCACGTCCATGATGATGCTGTCCATGGTATTCGTTATGTGCAGCATGGCCCAGGAATCCGGCGACCGTATTGCCGAAGTCCTGAATCATGAGAGCGTTTTACGATCCCCGGAAAACGGAGCAACAGATGTAAAGGACGGCAGCGTCGAGTTCGACCATGTTTCCTTCCGCTATTCCGGAAAGAACAAAAAATTTGCCCTGACTGACATTGATCTTAAGATTCCGTCCGGTTCCACCATCGGTATCATCGGCGGTACCGGCTCCGCAAAGACAACATTGATCCAGCTCATCCCACGTCTCTACGATGTGACGGTGGGCGCGGTGAAGGTCGGTGGACGCGATGTGCGTGAGTACGATCTTCAGGCCCTCCGTGACGCTGTGGCTGTCGTTCTCCAGAAGAACGTCCTATTCTCCGGAACGATCAAGGAAAACCTCCGCTGGGGCAATAAGAACGCCACAGACGAGGAGCTGATCCACGCATGCCGATTAGCGCAGGCGGACGAGTTCGTCACACAATTTCCGGATGGATATGACACCTATATCGAACAGGGTGGAACGAACGTCTCCGGCGGCCAGAAGCAGCGTCTCTGTATCGCGAGAGCGATCTTAAAGAAACCGAAGATCCTGATCCTGGACGATTCCACTTCCGCTGTGGATACTAAAACAGATGCCCTGATCCGTCAGGCATTTAAACATGAGCTTCCGGACACCACAAAGATCATCATCGCCCAGCGTGTCTCCTCTGTTCAGGACGCAGACCGCATCCTCGTCATGGATGGCGGGCGGATCGTGGAATCCGGAACCCACGAAGAACTTCTCGCCTTAAACGGTATTTACAGAGAAGTCAATGATTCCCAGACAAAGAGCAAGGAGGCATGATCATGGAAAAACAGAATAAGAAAAATGGCACCTTCGGCCGCCTGCTCCGCTACATTTACAAGAACTACCGGGTGTACATGATCACCGTGATCATCTGCATCATCATCGCCGCAGCTGCCTCCGTGGTCCAGACCGTATTTTTACAGCGGCTCATCGATACCTGCATTCTTCCGGGACTGGAGAACGGATTTGAGAGCATCCGGCAGCCGTTCATGCAGACGATCCTCTCAATGGTCACCCTGTATGTGTTCGGTGTCGCGGCTGCCTTCACCTACACCCACCTCATGGCGACCGTGACACAGGGGACATTAAAGCACCTGCGTGTGGACATGTTCGATAAGATGCAGTCCCTGCCGATCAAGTATTTTGACACCCACGCCCACGGCGATATCATGAGTACCTACACAAACGATACCGACGCGATCCGCCAGCTGATCGGCCAGTCACTTCCGATGGTCTTCCAGTCTTCTCTCACGATCACCGTCATGTTCCTCATGATGATCTATTACAGCGTCTGGATGACTCTCGTTGTGTGCCTCTTCTCCGCTCTCATGCTGACCGTCACGAAGAAATTCGGCGGTGCAAGCTCCCGCTACATGATGGCACAGCAGAGATCCCTCGCGAAGGAGGAAGGTTTCATCGAGGAGATGATCCAGGGACAGAAGGTCGTCAAGGTCTTCTGCCATGAGGACGAGTGTAAGAAGGATTTTGACAAGTTAAACGAGCAGCTTTTCTCCGACGGTGAGATGGCAAACCGATATGGCAACTCTTTGATGCCGATCTTAAATAACGTGGGCAACCTGATGTATGTGGTCCTCGCCATTGTCGGCGGACTCCTCGTATATCTCAAAGCCCCGAACTTAAGTCTCAGCGGCTCCGGTGTTGTCACCATCGGCGTGATCGTTTCCTTCCTTGGAATGGCAAGACAGCTCTCCCAGACCATCGGTCAGGCATCCATGCAGGTCTCCATGATCGCCATGGGTCTTGCGGGCGCTTCCCGTGTTTTTGCGCTGATCGATGAGAAGCCGGAGGAAGATGAGGGTTATGTGACTCTTGTGCGCGCTGAATGGGGCGCTGACGGCACGTTAAAGGAGACAAATGATAAGAACGGGATCTGGGCATGGAAGCATCCGCACAAAGCGGAGGGAACCGTCACCTATACTCCATTAAAAGGCGATATCCGCTTAGAGGATGTTGATTTCGGATACACACCAGAAAAACTGGTTCTCCATAACATCACCCTCTACGCGAAGCCCGGCCAGAAGATCGCCTTCGTCGGCGCCACAGGTGCCGGTAAGACGACCATCACGAACCTGATCAACCGGTTTTATGATATTCCGGACGGCAAGATCCGGTACGATGGGATCAATATCACAAAGATCCGGAAACCGGATCTCAGGCGGTCTCTCGGCGTTGTTCTTCAGGATGTGAATCTCTTTACGGGTACGGTTATGGAGAATATCCGTTATGGACGGCTGGATGCCACCGATGAAGAATGTATGGCGGCTGCAAGGCTTGCGAATGCGGATGATTTTATCCAGAGACTTCCGGAAGGTTATAATACGATGCTGACCGGCAACGGCGCCAGCCTTTCGCAGGGGCAGAGACAGCTCATTTCCATCGCGAGAGCAGCTGTCGCGGATCCTCCTGTGATGATCCTTGACGAGGCGACGAGTTCGATCGATACGAGAACGGAGGCGCTGGTTCAGGAGGGCATGGATAACCTGATGATGGGACGTACCGTCTTTGTCATCGCCCACCGACTTTCTACGGTACGCAACAGTAAGGCGATCATGGTTTTAGATCACGGGCATATCATTGAGCGCGGGGATCATGAGACGTTGATCGCGCAGAAGGGTGTGTATTATCAGTTGTATACTGGGGCGTTTGAGTTGGAGTGATGGCTCTTGCCTCGTAAATTTCAACTTAGATGTTGACTTAAGATGTAACTTGGATTCTATTGTAAAAGCCCTGTTGCACTGGCATGTGGATTGCTGGTGCGGCAGGGCTTTTTGCAGCTATGTATATGGAAGAATATGTGAGGGCAGATTCTGTGGGTTGATTCATTGTTGCGGGGACGCGCCGGTACCCCTCCGGTCCCGGGCCTTGAGGAATTCCGGGAGGGTTCCTCTAAGCTTGCAGAAGAATGCTAAGGGCGGAGAACAGGAGGCACAACTCGCCTGCGGCTCAAACAAGTGCCCCCTGCCCTCCAACGCATTCTCCTGCGAGCCAAGAGGAAACCAACTCCCTCCATCCAGACGGCCCGCTCCCGGAGGGGTACCGGCGCTGGGTGTTGGAGGGAGCTGGGGACTTATTTGTCGTGTTTTTTTAGGAAGTGGTCGTATATGTATAGGGAGATGATGATTGTTGGGGTGAATACAATGATGTTTGCGACAGCTCGTAAAATCAGGCTACCGATATAGGTTGTTATGAAGCTAAATGTCATGCTTATTTTCCTCCTCTATTCACGTAAAATAGAAAGATGTCCATGATAATAAAAGATATTCCGAATAAATGATTAGAAAGTTTAAACAACAACGGGGTATCTGTTTCAAGGATATCTGCTTTCAATTTTATAAGTATGATGAGTTTTAACATGCAGAATACGATCAATGCTAAGAAACCATATCTTTTTAGCATTTCAAATTCGAAATAGGATGCCCATGCAACAAAGATACATATTAATGCTCCAAATGAATTAAAATATGAAAATGCATTTTTCTTATATCTCATACAGCAGTACCTCCTTATAGATTTTTTTCAGTCCCCAGCGTCGGTAAATCTCCGAGCGCAGAGTTTTAATGGTATTACAGTAGTGATTCAGGTGCGTCCATGTCCGGAAATTCACCGCACTTATCCCGCCGCTATCATCCTCGCATCAAACCGTACAGATTCACTCCTATCATAACCACTGCAAGTCCAGCAAACAGTGAATAAATCACCTTATTTCCCCTGGATTCCGTGTTTTTAATACAATACACTAGATAACAGATCCATACAATATAAGCGACAAACAGCAAGCCGCTCCTATAAAAAAGCATTGACAAAAAGAACAGAGTATTAACCGCCTTCATGCCATTCTCAGAAAATATGATTTCCTTTATTTTCCTCATAGCCGTCACCTCCATACATCAAAGAGTTCCTGGGCGTTGCTTGCTCTGTATCATGTTAATGATAATCCTGCTGCCAGTATAAAGATGATACCAGTTTCTATCCTGCACCATTTATCTTTAGAACAAACATTCTTATTTCCAGGATATATCTTATTTAAATGATATAAACGAAAAATACCGGCTATAAACCAGATCACCGCAATCAGGACAATACAGTTAGATAAAAAATCTCCTTTTATTATTTCAAATGAGAGTAAAATTCTTTTTAGATACAGACTCACCAAAATACAGCACATTCCGAACAGAAAAACTCGCCATGTTTTTACTAATTTACTCATTGCAGGAACCTCCTGTTCTCTAAGAGTCCATTGTCACAATCATACACTGCTAATTATATTCTTCTTCCGTCTCATTCAGTGACCGATAAAACTGATCGAGTTCAGAATCTATCGATTCGTCCATGACATATTTTAACCTGTTCACCGTAATATTCTCCCCACAGAAAATGATGTCATATTGGCGTGTTCCCATTGATATAATGGCTCTTTTACTCCATCCGCTCGAATTGATGATCGAGAACACAAATCTCTTTTTTTTGTTATTAAACATTCTCGTAAATTCTTCAATTTCCTGCTGATCCGTTATTCGCTTTTTATAAGGCGGGGACACAAGTATGATCTCTGCGACTTCTTTTGCATCCAGATCATTAAGCTTCATTAGCTTCCTAATGAAAATCAATGCACATATGAGCACCGGCAGGATAACGATATATCTTATTTTAATTTTTCTTTTACTCATACTGCCTCCTATCCGGGTGACTAAACAGACATATGGCTGTCAGAAAACCGACGATTGAAAATAGATAAACATGTTTGGGATATATCGTAAAAAAGGCATACATAATTGTTGTGGCAAGCGAATATGGTACGCATTGCAGAAATTGATGTATGACCATCGTACCCGTTCCAAATACATACACTACTGCGACAGCAGCAATTAAAACTAACAGCATCTTCTGCACTTTCTTATCAAGAACAATTTTACTCTTCGCAAGAATAAAATAACTCAGGAAATATCCTCCCAGAAAATAAGCGATTGGATAAAAATAGAACCACCAAAATACGATCTTCTCATAAGTAAAAGTTGTCCGCACACCCTCACGGACCTGCTTGTAGAACAGTAAAAGGAACAGATCAATCACAAATAATGCCAACATAACTTTCTCACGTTTCTTCATTGATGTCCTCCTCTCCCGGTACGCTCTATCTGGCAGTCTTCTCTTATTTAAATTATATTGCAATTCCAGTTTTTTTCAATATATTTCAATTTATCTTTATAATTCGTAATATATTATTTATATTTTAGTTAATTATCTGTAAGTTATCCCCTGACATCCCCATAAGACCTTCTCATCAATCTCCCCCTATCCCCTCTGCCAAAAAAATTCTCTCTTTCGAGGTACACTCCCACCGCATTCCTTCCATTCAGCCACCTCCCAGCGCAGAACTGCCTCCGGACACGGGTGCATGGATTTTCGGGCATGGCTTCCTCTTGGCTCGTGGGAGAATGCGTTGGAGGAAATGGGACACTTGTCTGAGCGAAGCGAGTTGTGTCCCATTTTCTCCGCCCTTAGCATTCTTCCGCAAGCTTAGAGGAACCGCCCGGAAATCCCCGGCACCCGAGGCCGGAGGCAGTTCTGTGCGTACCTCTCGATTTAATTTTTACCTAATTCTTTTTCTTCACCTTCGGCGCCAGCAACTCCTCATACATCGCCTCAAACAGCCCAGTCAAAAACTCCCGGTCATCAACCTCTTCCACCAGCAGCATCTCCTTCGCCCCATCATAAGGCAATTCATACCGGGCATCCGGCATATAAGAAACTGCCGATTTCACCGGCTTCACAAGGAGCCTGTCATCATAGATCCCACCGACGATCTTCCCGCGATAATAGAGAATATATTCCCCCATCATAGCCCGGTAAGTTACTTCTTCCAGACCAGATAACTGTTCCAGTATAAAATCTAAATACGCTTTACTCGATGCCATATCCCCAATCCTTTCACATCACACTCATCTCAATTTTCTTCTTCAAAAAATGATTAAACACCGCAATCACTCTCCCCGTACATATCATAGCCACAACCGTTCCGATCCCGATCCCCACGATATGTCCGGCTCCGATCATACCAATAACAATAGAGATCACAATCGCAGAAAAATCAAACAGATTCTTTCCAAATCCCATGTTCTTTCCGCACTTTTCCCCGAGTACTCTCGCCAGACCATCTGCCGGGTTCGGAACGATGTTGACATCGACGGTGATAGCCGCTCCGATTCCAGTCAGGATGATTGCCAGAACCAGGAGCGCCAGGCGCATTCCGAGCTGATCCGGAGACGGCAGGATTCCGTCAAAAATCGTGATAAAGGCGCTGGTCAGGTAACTTGCCGCTATCTGTAAAAGCTGAAACGGCGGAAACTTCCCTTTTAACAGGATGATCTGCAGCAAAATAAAGATCAAATACGGCGGCAAACACCGCCTTTCCCGTCTCAAATCCCCAGATCTGTGCCACCGCATAGGGCATCGAAATAATCGGAGAGACACCGAGCTTCGTCTTGGTGTTCATCGTGATTCCACACGCCAAAATTACAATACCGATCAGATACATGCTGATCCGCAGTATCATTTTCTTTTGTTTTTCCTGCATAGTTTTATCCTCATTTTCTTAACAAACAATACCCTTATTATAACACCAGGCGAAAAGAACGGATGATATTCAAAAGCAAATTTACAATTTTATAAGTTATAACTGATAAAATACAAATTTCAGCCCAAAATATCAGTTACACCTTATAATTACAAACTGCATTACTCCAGAAAAGAATAAATGAGCTTTATTCATCCTCCAACATACATCCTTCCGGCGCATACATCCCAAACAGCCAGTCCTCCAGCGCATTCAGGTTATCATCGGAGTGCTCGATCTCCCTCGCGTACCGCCAGGAGAGTTCCTCCACATCCTGCATGGACAGTTTTTTTCCATTTTCCATCCAACGGACGATCAAAAATTCCTGAATCCACCGGACAGAGAACAGCGCCAGCTCCAGTTTGGAACAGACCATATCGTCATAGACGGCTCCGCAGAAATATGTATAGACAAAGAACATTAAAAGCTGTTCGCCCAGATTTTCCCACTCTTCTTTATGGCTGCTCAGCGCCCCATACATCCGGTGAAATTCCTCACAGATCTTAAAATATTCCTCTTTGCTTCCCTGATACAGCCACTTTTCCGCTCCGTCAAGCACTTGATCCCACTCCGGGCGCAGACGTTCCAGACCGTAAAGCACCTGAAGTTCTTCCTTCTGCCACTCCCACTGATGAAAAGATGCCGCATCCACGCCCTTTTCTGAGAGACTTTCCGATATAAACTCCCGCAAGGTTCCATCCCTGTGATGGCGTTCGCATTCCTGAAGCAGATCATCGATCTCAAACTCTCTTCCTTCCTCCATACAGATCTGGTATCTCTCCGCCAGCTGCTCGCACGCTGCCATACGCAGTGTCAGCGGCAAATTTCGATCCTGTAAAACAGAGAAAAGAACATCTCTGGTGTCTTCCAGTCTCGAAAACATCATAAAATCAAACTCGTCAAAATCATCTTCCTCGTCCGTCTCCTCCTCTATGAACCGCACCGGCTCCTTGCAGGAAAGAATGATCTTCGCCGCCTCCGGGCAGGAAAGGGACAGGGATAATTCCCTGAGTCCCTCAAATTCCTCCGTGTGTCTCGGATAAAGGCGGCAGGTATCGCAGAGCGCGTCCGGTCCCAGTGCCTTATAGAGATCACACAGATTCTCATCATTCAAAAACGCGCACCGCCTGTCATTCTGACAGAAGCACTCCTCTTCCCAGTTGATCGAATTATGCAGACGTTTTCTAAACTCCCCCTGCACGCTTTTATACTTCTCAAGAGAATCCTCATCGATCATGATCTGCCATCCCGCACAGCAGGTATCCGGGCAGTCTCCGGCCGTACAGACAAATTTATCGTAAAAATGTGGTTTCAAATATCGCATCGTTTATTTTCCTTTCTGAATCACATAACTCTCCAACTGCAGCTTTTCTTCCGGCGCATATCTGCATCTGCCGTTAATGATATTCCCTGTAATAATCATCCGGATCTCCGTATTTTAAAACAGCTTCCTGCTGTTCTTCATCACTCAGACTCCTCATAAACAGCCAGTTTTCCTCATACATATAATGCGGATACCGAAATCTCGTTCTCACAAATGTATTCGTTACATACAGGGCAATGTGTTCATCATACTGTTCCACTTTCTGCTCAAATCCAAGACTGTAAAGAAACCAGTTCCATGCAAAAAACAGGAACAGAAAAACCGCCGCCACGATCACCGGTATCCTGATAATCCTTCTCATCCAGCCGTCGAATTTCTTTCTGTTCCACGCCAGCAAAAAAAATGTCCCCGCTGTCAGCACGATCTGCCAGAACACGCAGAGCCCAAGTGCAATGGCGATCGCCCTGTCAGGGATATAATACCAGCCATCACGCAGCCATTTTTCGCCTGAAAAAAAGAGAATTGTGACCACACCGATCACACCTGCTGCAGCCAGCAGTATATAGAGCCATTTTTTCTGTATTTTCATGCCGCACCTCAACGAAATCTAAATTCTTGACCTTGGGACCCGCCAAAAACAGGTGTAATGCAAAATTATCACATTTCTACACTACACCCATCCATCATTAACACCAATCAATTATAAGTTTCCGGAAGTCATCGCTTTACAACGTTTCTTACAGAAGGCAATTCCGTAAAGAGTGATATCCTTTCGCCCATCATTTAAAAGATATTCCTGATAACCCCGGTCATTGATCTGATCCAGCGCCGCCTTGCAGGCCTGCTCCATCTCATCGTAATTCTTCGTATATTTCAGTTCCACAACAATGCCTGCATTCGGATCTTCCGTTTCCACAATAATATCCGCAAATCCCTCTCCTGCCTCGACATTAGATTTTACAAGCCAGTCTTCATTTCCCGTCAAAATACCAACAAGAAGGTTATGATACGAGATTTCTTTTTTCCCTTCTCCCGTTTTTATATCAAAAACACTGATGGAATTGCTCATGATCCGATTAAGATATATCTCAACTCCGTCCGTATTTCCCTCTTCAAAAGCATTCCAGAAAGCAGTTAACTGCTCCGTATTGCTGAAGATCGACTTTTTAAACCACTCCTGGATCTGCAATTTAAACACTTCACAAATCTCCCGGTTTGGTATCACGAGCCTGTACGCGCCATCCTCTGTCATTCCCGCCTGCGTGAGATATCCAGTCGTAAATAGAACACTCCAAAGATTTTCGATGCTGTTATCGATCTCATCATATGTGAGATCAAGACGGAGCGTCTTCTCAATTGCATTCCCGGCAATCAACTGTTCGATCTCATTCCGGGTCGTTCTGTTTGCCTTGTCTACAAAGCGCTTTACAAGGTCATTCCCGCTGGTATTGATCCAGTATGCTTCTGGTCTTGCATTCGGATCGTCCTTGATTCGGTCGATATGATTAATGACATCCCACGGACAGTACACGTCAACATTGCCAAAACGATAACCGTCGTACCATTCCTTCGTTTCCGAAAATCTCGCTTCCAAGTGATAATCTGCGAGAAGTTTCTGTACTTCTTTATCTGTAAAACCAAACTGTTCATCAAACCGCGAATCCGTAATCGACAGGATCTTAAAATTATTTAATCCCGTAAAAATACTCTCTTTAGAAACCCTGAGACATCCAGTCAATACTGCAAAGGCTAAAGCCTCATTTGTTTTCAGTGCCCTTCCGAACAGCGCCCGGATCAAAGCGACCATCTCCCGATAATAACCATGCTGAAAGGCCTTATCAAGTGGTACATCATATTCATCGATCAGAATAACCGTCTTCTGACTAAAATGTTTATATAGAAGTTCGGAAAGCGTCTGCAGAGAACCGTACAGTACATCATCACTCATCTGATAATGCCCATCTGCAAATGCAGTCAACACTCTATGTTTTTCCCTGTCACGATCCGATAAATTTGTGTCCTTTGCCAAAAAAGGAAACCTCTCTGCCTCCCTCGCAATGAGTTCGACCATCTGATATTTCGCTGTATCAAAATTCAATCCCTCTGCATTTTTTAATGAAAGAAAGATCACCGGGTACTTTCCCATATGTTCAGAACAAATCTTTTCATTGGCACAAATATGGAGTCCGTCAAAAAGCGACCGGTCCGTCCCGATTTCAAAGAAATATTTCAGCATGCTCATATTGAGTGTTTTTCCAAAACGGCGCGGACGGGTAAATAAATTAACTTCCCCCCAACTCGAAAAGAGCTGCTCGATCAGGCTCGTCTTATCGACATAGTAGAATCCATTTCGACGGATCTTTTCAAAATTATCGATGCCAACCGGCAGTTTTAAAAATTCATCCATGATATCAGCTCCTTCCGTTACTTTATAGCTAATTACATCTTTATTTCCCACTACAGCGCCGTCCCTTTCTTCGGCACAAACATCCCAGACATATCCGTCCGTTCCAGTTTCAGCAGCCCGATCTTCTTCTCGATTCCGCCCGCATACCCAGTGAGGCTGCCGTTCGTTCCGACCACCCGATGGCACGGAATCAGGATCGAGATTGGATTATGACCGACCGCGCCCCCAACAGCCTGGGCAGACATGGTCTTTTTCCCGGACATCTCAGCGACTTTCCTGCCGATCTCCCCGTATGTCATGGTCTTTCCATATGGGATCATAAGCAGGATCTTCCATACCTTTTTCTGGAACTCTGAGCCCTCCGGCGCCAGCGGCGGAAGAAACTCCGGTTCTTTCCCGGCAAAATAAAGATCCAGCCACTCTTTCGTCTGCTTCAAAACAGGCGTCTCCTTATCTTCCGTCTCTTTCTTATCCAATCCAGAAGCAAAATATTTCTGTCCCTCAAACCAGACTCCCTTTAACACTTCTTCATCCGCCGCCAGATAAAGGATTCCAAGCGGTGAATCATAGTGCGATACAAAGATCATATTCTGTTTCTCCTTAAAATTATCATATCCGCCAGTTATTTTGTGTCTTCTTTATCATGCTCTCTTTCCAAGCCATACAGCCACCCCGAAATGCACCAGGCAGACCGCTGCTCCCAATACAAACACCCACTCCGGACCGACAAACTTCCAGACAGCGCCTAAAAGCCCGGAGACCGTCACTGCCAGCACATGATCCACACTGAGCCCAAACGACAGGTTCTCCATCACGTCCGCCGGAGAGTCGCTGAGTTTTTTCATTAACATCACATGGACCGCGTTAAAATGATCCGCGATCATAATAAAAATATATGCCGTGAACGCTAAGATCTGCTCCACTCTTCCTGCAAACACACCGGACGTGATCCCATGGACCGCCCAGGCTGCATACAGAAAGATCGCCCCGATCGTCACGCTCTCCAGAACAAGCCCCTTTTTCACACCATGCAGATCGAGAAATTTCCCGATCTGCGGAGCAAACATACTGCTGCCAAAATGCGCCACGATTCCAAGAAGCGCCACCGTATCTGCCCCCATCGCAAGGAGCTCGATAATGATCCACGGTGCAAACACCAGACGCATCCGTTTCTGGAAACCATAAACCCCTGTAACGATATAATAAGGAATGTATTTCTTCTTAAGCGGCAGTCCTTTTTTCTTCTCATCATGCTTCCGCACATCAAGGGCCGGAACCTCTCTTCTCAGTCTCCACAGGAAGAATAACGCCGCCGCAACGACCACAAGAGACACACAGAACGACGGAACGACTGATCTGTCCGCCCGGAACCAGAACGCCCCGTACCGGAATCCGATAAATACAAGCAGCGATGCCGCCATAGATCCCATCGTCGCATATCCCCGATATTTTCCGAGAAACGTTCCCGTCTTCCCCTCATCCGCGAGATCCATCGCGATCGCATCCCGGACCGGCATGACAATATGATCCCCGAGAGAATAGGTAAACACAAACAGCTGCATTAAGAGATATCCCGGAGATAAAAGTCCAAGGACAAACATTCCCACCGCGTACAGGCAGAAGCTGATCATCGCCAACGTCAGATTCCCACATCCCGACAGTGCCGCGATCACAAACACTCCCACAACTCCCGGCAGCTCCCTCGGGATCTCCAAAAGCCCCCTCTGCACCGAGTCCACCTGATACACGCCCTTAAAATAGTTCGAGATAATGCTGCCGCCAAATCCGTTCGCAAACGTAAACAAAACAAAAGCGATCAAAAACAGCCGCCTTGCCCTCTCCTTCTTCATCTGTTCTGTCATAACCTTCCTCCCATTCAATCTCGTCAATATCCAGCACAAGACTGCCGCTGGACGCGGATGCCTGATTTTCAAGAACCGAAACAGCACAGTTTCCTCCATCCAGGTATCTCTTTTTTCTTCGAAAAACGTTATCTAACCCCAATTATAATACATATCTTCCATATGAACAAGCGTTCTTTCCCACAGTGACAACCAGATCATACATTCTCCAGATCTATCCTTACGCCTCCAACCTCCAGCGCAGGTCAGCCTCCGGCTCCGGGTGCCTGATTTACAGGCCTAGCTTCCTCTTGGCTCGCAGGAAAATGCGTTGGAGGAAATGGGTCGCTTGTCTGAGCGAAGCGAGTTGCGTCCCATTTTCTCCGCCCTTAGCATTTTTCTGCAAGCATAGAGGAACCGCCTGGAAATCGACAGCACCAGGAGCTGGAAGCTGACCTGCGCGTACTTCCGCCAAGTTGACCCACTCTCTCTTTTCCTGACTCAGACCATAAAAATACCGGAACAGCAGTCTCCCCGCCATCCCGGTATTTCTCAATTCCTATAAGATTTCCCCAAGGAACCTACTCCCCGAGGTCCACCATCACATCAGAAACCTCAACCTTCTGATCGATCAGTCCACTCTCAAGCATCCAGTCGATGTTCTCCTGCCAGCACTCCTCCGTCTGTGTCAGGAACGGAACATCCTCCGTCTCCATAAGCGGCAGCAGAGTCTCACAGGATTTCTCCTCAACGCTCTGTGTCAGCGGGAAATTCTCCTCATTCTGGTTGTTCATGAGGATCGCGAGGCAGCCGTCCGGATCCTTCTTAAAGTCCTCAAAGCCCTTTGCAGATGCACGTAAAAAGCCCTTTAAGACCTCCGGCTCACTCTCGATCATCTCATTATTTGCGAGGAACACTTCCTCATAATAATTCGGAATGCCATATCCGTTTGCCATGAAATAATTGACATCAAAGCCCTCTTCCTCCAGCTGCGGAACCTCATGGTTCACAAGGCAGCCGATGGTGGCATCCACGTTTCCGGTAGTCATGGAGCTCATCAGGTCAAATCCAACGTCGATCAGATTTACATCTGACGCGTCCGCGCCCACATACTCCATCATGGTCTTCACAATAGACTCACTGAGAGCTGTTCCGCCGTATCCAACTGTCTTTCCGACAAGATCGGACGGGCTTGTAATATTCTTATCCTTTAAAGAAAGTACAATGCTCAACGGAGACTGCACGATCGCACCGATGGACTTGATCTTCGTTCCCTGATTTGCAACCGCTTGGATCACATCCTGCTGATAATACATTCCGATCTCCGCCTTGCCGGCAGCGACAAGTGCCAGAGCATCATTCGCATTCGCCGGGAAGCGGACCTTCACATCAAGTCCCTCTTCCGCATAATATCCGCGCTCGATGGCGGTGTAGATAAAGGTGTGGATCGCGTTCGGATACCAGTCCAATACCACGTTGACCTCACGGAGATCCTTTTTCTCATCAGAAGCAGCCGCTGTCTCTGCCGCGCTGCTGTTGTCCGCTGAAGCCGCTGCCGTCGTCTCCGCTGTCTTTGTCTCACTCTTACCGCATCCTGCAAGTACTGTCATACTGAAAGCCGCAGCCATCACCGCTGCAGCGATTCTCATTCCTTTTTTCATGTCATTTCCTTTCGTTATCAAAATAATTTGTCCTGCTCTTTCACTGGTCAGCCAGAATTTCATGTTGTATTTTCTACTCATTTCTCCAGTGAATGATCCGTTTTTCAAGCAGTGTGACCACCCAGACAGCCGCCATCGCTGCCACCGATAACAATAAGATCGGTGCGAACACGCCGGCTCCATCAAGCTGTGTCATCATCCTCCTGCTGAAGTATCCAAGTCCGCTCTGAGCTCCCAGCCATTCACCGATGGCCGCTCCGATGATCGATAACGGAACCGCCATCTTGATTGCTGAGAAAAAGCAGGGCAGGACAGCCGGAACCTTTAACTTCATAAAAATCTGGCGTTTATCCGCGCCAAAGGTAAACAAGAGCTCTTCCATCTCCGTCTTCACCGACTTAAATCCGTCGAATACCGTGATCGTGATCGGGAAAAATGTGATCAGCACCGTCACAAGCACCTTGCTCCAGATCGTGTATCCGAACCAGAGTACAAAAAGCGGTGCCAGAGCTGTTGTCGGAATCGTCTGCGACGCGATGATAAGCGGATAAAGTGCCTTTTCCGCTGTCTCGCTGGCATCCATCAGAACGGCCAGACCAAGGCCAAGAATAATGGAGATCAGAAGTCCGATCCCCACCACCGACATCGTTGCCGGAAGGTGTGCCTTAAATAACGGACCTCTAAGCTCCCAGAGCCGTACCACCACCTGGGTCGGTGACGGCAGGATATACGCCGCGTCGATCCCCATAGCCGCCGCCTGCCAGAAGATCAGCAGAGCTGCCACCAGAATCGCCGCCGGAAGATTCGTACTCAGAACATTATGGGTCTGTCCGCGCGAAGCCCCGGAAGGAACCCGCGCATGATCCTTCTTCATCTTCTTACTCATGACGTCTCCTTCCTCAGCATACCGATCAGCTCCTCCTTCAGGGACAGTATCTCCGGTTTCCGAAGCTCGTCCCTGGATCTCGGATATTCTGCCGGAACATCAATGGACCGCAGATGGGTGATCGGTGATTCCTCTACAACCAGGATCCGGCTGGACAAAAAGACCGCTTCCTCCACATCGTGCGTGATAAAAAGGACTGTCTTTTTCTCCCTCTCCCACTGCTCTAAAAGCCATTCCCGCATGGAGATCCTCGTCAGGTAATCGAGGGCGGAAAACGGCTCATCGAGGAGCAGAAGGTCGGAACCTGTGAGCACCGTTCTCGCAAATGCCGCTCTCTGGCGCATGCCGCCGGAAAGCTCCTTCGGCGTCTTGTCACCCCAGTCCTTAAGACCAACGGATTCCAGCGCCGCATCCGCCTTCTCTCTCATCTCCGTTTTCGAATATCCGCCCCGGATCTCCATCGGCAGCAGGAGATTCTCCCGCACGGTCCGCCACGGAAATAAAAGATCCTGCTGTGGCATGTATCCGCAGTAGTTTCTCTTCTTCTCTATGGACTCACCGTCCACCAGAATCTCGCCGGAAACCGGCAGAAGAAGCTTGTTCACAAGCCGGAAGATCGTACTCTTACCACAGCCGGAAGCGCCGATGACGGACACGAATTCCCCGTCCTGTACATCGAAGGAGAGGTGGTCAATGATGGAGAAATCTTCCACATCATATTGAAAGCTTACATTGTCAAATTTCAGCATCCTACTGCCTCATTTCCCATGCCATATCCCAGAATGCCGCCTCGTAGCGGGAGCATGCTGTAAAGATGTCCACAAGATGCTGTTTCTGCTTCTCGGTATAGTCCTCCGTCAGACGGTTCATCAGGTCTGCCAGAACCTCATTGTCCTCATGGTAGGAATCGGACGCATATCCGCTGACCCATTCCCCATAGAACTCATGCTTATCTGCAGCCGGATACTCCGCAAGGATCTTCTTCGCGATAAACTCATAGCTCAACGCGCAGGAAAGGATCGCCGCCATGACCTCCGCCTCTCCTTCCTCGTAAGCGACACGAAGCATATAGGAGGTATAGGACAGATTATCAAGAGCGACCGTTGTCTGCTCTGCCTCCTCCTTCGCGATTCCGAGTCTCGTCATGTACGCGCGGTGGATATCCATCTCACCGTCCAGGATCGAATGGGTATAACCCGCGAACAGGCGCATAGCGTCGAGGTTTTTCGCCTTCGCCGTGCCGATGGAAAATACCTTTGTATAGTCAAGAAGATACAGATAATCCTGTATCATATAATATTTGAATTTTTCATGATCCAGACTGCCGTCCGCGATTCCCTTTACAAAGGGCATCTCGTTATAGCCGTCCCAGATCTCCTTTGTTGCCTCTAAAAGGCGTTCTGTCATCGTCATACATGTTCCTCCGCAAATCCTTTTCCGCGGAAATCAAATCCGTGGTCCATCGGTCCGGATCCATGTCCGAGGTCCAGCATGGCTGCCAGCGCTCCGGAGATGTAAGCTTTCGCGCGTTCCACCGCTGTATCGAGGTCATAGCCCTTCGCCAGATTGGAGGCGATGGCGCTCGATAAGGTACAGCCGGTTCCGTGGGTGTTCGGGTTGTCGATCCGCTTACCGTTGAACCAGCGGTAGCTGCCGTCGCGGTATAACAGGTCGTTGGCATCATTCAACTGATGACCGCCCTTGCAGAGGACCGCGCAGTGATATGTCTCACTGATCTGTTTTGCCGCCGCGATCATGTCCTCGGCGGACTTTACTTCCATCCCTGATAAAACCTCTGTCTCCGGGATATTCGGGGTCAGGACCGCCGCCATCGGAAACAGATATTCTTTTAATGTGCCGATGGCATCGTCACTGATCAGCTTTGATCCGCTTGTCGCCACCATGACCGGGTCCACAACGATATTTTCTGCTTTGTGTTCATGAAGCTTCTTTGCGATAGACTTGATCAGTCCCGCGGAAGAAACCATTCCGATCTTTACCGCGTCCGGACGAATGTCCGTAAATACGCTGTCGATCTCCTGTTCCAGGAATTCCGGTGTTACCTCGAAAATCCCCTGGACGCCGGTCGTGTTCTGGGCCGTCAGTGCTGTGATCGCGCTCATTCCGTATACTCCGTTTGCGATCATCGTCTTTAAGTCGGCCTGGATGCCGGCGCCTCCGCTGGAATCGCTTCCAGCGATCGTTAATGCTGTCTTCATCATAAAAACTCCTTTCAGGCATCAATAACTTTTTATTAGGCGACGCAAGGTGGTGCCCCCAATGTGCCGCCGCGGAAGTGTTTTCCGCTTGATCTATTCCAAAACCCAGAGGGAAAATTGCTACTCTGTGAATTTAACATTCATATTTTCAGGCAAGTAGTATTTTTCTTCTGGCTTATTGGCTTGTTTGAATGTAGTGTTTAAAAAATTATATTATAAGATTTCTCTTACCGCCTCTTTCAGTTCTCGTGTCGCCTTCTCAATATCCTCCGCCGCAAAGATCGCGCTGACGACTGCGACACCATCCACACCGGTTCCCTTAAGGGGCTCCAGACGGTCCTTATTGATTCCACCGATGGCGACTACCGGGATATCCACCGCCTGACAGACCGCAGAAAGCGCCTCCGGTGTCACCGCTGTTGCGTCCTTTTTTGTTCCTGTCGGATACATCGCTCCGACGCCGAGGTAATCTGCCCCGTGCTTTTTCGCGAGAAGTGCCTGCTCCACATTCTTACAGGAAACACCGATGATCTTATCCGGTCCCAGCTTTTCTCTCACTTTTCCCGCTTCCATATCGCTCTGTCCCACATGAACGCCGTCCGCGTCCACCTTAAGGGCGATATCCACGTTGTCGTTGATCACAAAGGGAACATGATATTCGGCACAGAGCTTCTTAATCTTCTTCGCCTCTTCCAAAAATTTCTCCTCATCCAGCTCTTTTTCCCTCAGCTGAACAAAGGTCGCGCCGCCCTTTAAAGCCTTTTCCACCTGGCTCTCCAGAGTCTCACCGTTTAACCACGCGCGGTCCGTCACCGCGTAGAGCAGCATATCTTCCGGTCTGCAGTTCATATCTTCTACCTCCTAAAAATTTCCTGTTACTAAAAAAGGAGACACCCGCAGGTATCTCCACTTCTACTCTTTCTCTTCAGCAGCTTCCTACGTTGGCATGATCCAAATCAGGTATACGGGTCTTGGCGATGCAGCCAACTCTCAGCCTGATCCGTCAGGCTCCCCGGTCTGTTTATTTTCTTTTTTTGACAAGATTTACTATATACTTTCTGCGCGGAAAAGTCAAGTTTGCACCCGGTTTCGTACATGATTTCAAGACTGCGAATTTTGCATGGATCCATCGATATTTTTCATATATTCCATGCAGCCTGCTTACAGCCCTGTGTTCTCCGCCTACTGCTTTATCCCGGCAGACCTTCCAGAAATTTCCTCTCTTGCCTTTTTCCATCTCCTGTGCTACAATCCAAATCGGTTAACGGAATGCAGCATGAGGGGGAGCGCCCTGGTGCTGCGATCAATTCAATCACTTGATGACGAAGACCAGATTGCGAGGGAGCCCGTGTTCCGGGCTGAGAGGATCCCAGAAAGGATCGACCGTCCCATGCCTCGGATTCATGTCCGCGGCTTGTCAGCATTCTGCCTGAAAGTCATTTTTACGGCATGCTGCAGAAGGCATGCCTTTTTCTTTATCCGCCTGTTTCACCCGGATCCAAGGCTGCTGAACGTGTTCTGTTTCATTTTATCCGGAACGATCACGCTCTCACTGTGTCCTGACCATTGGCGGATATTGAAACTATTTCACCGTATTTCCCGGTGTCCCATTCTTTCAGCAGAAAATATATTCTGCCCTGACGGGCTATGGAGGTATTATTATGAGAAAATTTGTTGTACCGGCTCTCTCCCTGGCGCTCTGCCTCGGACTCACCACAGGATGTTCCTCTTCTAAGACAGACGCGGCAGCGGCTTCCAAGGAAGAGACAACAGCTGCCGCATCCGCAGAAAGCGCTGCTGAGACGACTGCTTCCGCTGAGACGAAATCCATCGATTCCTTAAAGATCGCGTTCTCCCCGTACGCGGATGCAGATACGATCACCACAGCCACAGAGCCGTTAGAAAACCTTTTAAAAGAGACACTGCTTGAAAAAGGCTACGATGTCAAAAACATCGACATGACCGTCGGAACAAGCTACACCGCTGTCGGTGAGGCACTGAGCGCAGGAAGCGCTGATATCGGCTTCATCTCTGGAGGAAACTATGTCCTGTTCTCCGATGACTGCGACGTTCTCCTCACAGCTCTCCGCTACGCCATCAACAAGGACTCCGAGGATCCGAAGGAATGGAACGACGGCACCATTGAAGAGAATACCGACGCCATGAGCACCTACTACCGCTCTGTGATCCTCGCAGGACCGAGCGAAAAGGGACAGGAGCTTCTCGCAAAGGTCAACAACGGCGAGGAACTCACCTGGGATGACTTAAACAGTGCCACATGGGCAGTCATGGGTCCGACCTCCGCGTCCGGGTACATTTACCCGTCCTTATGGTTAAACGAGCGCTACGGAAAGACCATCGCTGACCTCGCGAACGCGGTCCAGTCTGATTCCTACACCACCTCCCTCGCCCGCCTCGCCTCCGGACAGGCAGACCTCATGGTCTCCTACGGCCATATCCGCACAAAATATGCGCCGGACTGGAAAGAGAAATTCGGCGGTACTGATGATATGGTAAAGCAGACAGGCATCATCGGCGTCACAGAGGGAATCTACAACGATATGATCGCATACAGCAAAACTTCCGAGCTCATGCAGGACGCTGATTTCCGTCAGGCTCTCGGTGATTCCTTCATCGAGATCGCAGGAACCGATGAAGGCAAAGACATCATCAAAGTCTTCAGTCAGGTCGGCTACGAGTGGGGCGATGACGCGAACTATGACGGGGAACGCGCCGCACAGGAAATGCTGAAAGCTATGAACTAAACAGGTTCCAGTTTTTTACTGAATCATTATTTGTAAGGCAGGTATCTTCATGGAAATCGTTCTTCAGAACGTCGGAAAACAATTTAAAAACGGGACCCGCGCCCTGGATCATGTGACGTTTACCGTCCCCCAGGGCGAGTTCGTCTCCGTGATCGGTCCGTCCGGAGCCGGAAAAACCACACTGTTCCGGATCTTAAACGGCATGGAGACGCCGGGGGACGGGGCTGTCCTTTTTGATGGCTGCAGCATAGCGTCCATGTCCGGAACCGCCAGAAAGAATGTGAAGAGATCCATCGGCACCATCTATCAGGATTTCTGTCTCGTGGAAAATTCCACCTGCCTTGCAAATGTGCTCACCGCCTGTCTGCCGGATATGGGATTTTTCCCCGCTGTGTTCGGAGTTTACGGGAAAGAGCGGCGGGCAGAAGCCCTGAAGTTTCTTGACCGCGTGGGACTCTCCGAGAAGTCGGAGGAACCGGTAAAAAATCTCTCCGGCGGGCAGAAACAGCGCGCCGCCATCGCGAGAGCCCTTATGCGTCATCCAAAGGTTCTCTTGGCCGACGAGCCCGCCGCGTCCCTGGACCCGGTCACCGGGCGGCAGATCCTGACACTTTTAAAGGAGATCCAGAAAAAGGACGGCGTCACGATTCTTATGAACAGCCATAACCTTGAATTCTCCCAGGAGTTTTCCGACCGGATCATCGGACTGAAGGATGGAAATGTGGTTTTTGATGGAACGCCATCGGAAATGAATGAGGAAATCCTGAGAAACATTTATATCAGTCTCGAAGACTCCCACCTGTCTTAGGTTATGAATAATAGAACTCTGCTATTTATGCGTTTATCCGTCCCAACGGATCCTTGCAGAGAAACATTTCAGAGGAGGAAGCAATCCATGTACAGAAACCGAAAAAAATATATAAAACCTGCCAGCTGGATCCTCTTCCTTCTCTGCTTTTACGCCGCCGCGTCCTTTACCGGATGCGATCCGGCTCTTTTTGTTTCAAGGAGCTCCCATCTTTCAGATCTGGCGGCCGACATGCTGCGGCCGGATCTCTCCTATTTTCCAAAGATCCTGCTACCGCTCTTTTACACGGTCCAGATGTCCGTGACCGGTACTGTGACCGGATCCGCTCTGGCGCTGATCGTTTCCCCTTTTGGCGCCGTATCCCTGCATTTTCCGTCATGGGCAAGGCGTTTTCTGCGTCTCCTGATCCAGGTACTCCGGTCTTTTCCGGCGCTGATCCTGGCACTCGCCGCAACCTTTCTCTTCGGACTCGGAACCTTCGCGGGAACCTTCGCCATCACGCTCTACACCTTTGCGATCATGACCAAGCTCACCTATGAGGATGCAGAACACGCGGACACCGCTCCGTATCAGGCCCTTATCTCTATGGGCTGCGCCCGTTTCCCGGCATTTATCCATGCGGTCCTGCCGGAAATTTTGCCCGCGTTTCTGACAAACGCCCTGTACCTCTTTGAGACGAATGTTCGGCACAGCTCCATTCTCGGATACGTTGGGGCAGGCGGGATCGGCCTGATCTTAAATGAAAAGATCTCCTGGCGGGAATTCCACAAGGTCGGAACGATCCTGCTGCTGCTCTTTCTCACCGTCTGTGTGATCGAGTCCGCGAACCGGTATTTTACGTCAATGATCCACAGCGGACAGATCACAGAACTTTTTTCAGGCAGCAAGGACCTGTCTAAAAAGCCCCGTATCTCTGGACGGATGATCCTTTTCGGTTTTGCAGTGCTCTTCCTCTTCTGCCTCGCGACACAGACTCCGCCGGATTTTTCAAGAACAAGTGCCGCGGCGTTAAAAAGTATGGCAGCCGGACTCACACATCCGGACTGGACCTTCTTTTTCTCCGCAGAGAAAGACGGGCTTGTCTACCTTCTCCTTGAAACCATCTGCATTGCCATTGTCGGAACAGCCATCGGTGCTTTTCTTGCCGCACCTCTCGCCTTTCTCAACACAAGACGCTTTGTCCCGGCACCGGCCGCTTTTTTCTTTAACCTGATTATCATGGCGATCCGGTCGATCCCGTTTCTGATCTATGGTCTGATCTTTATCCGGGTCTCCGGTCCCGGCGCCTTCACAGGTGTCCTGACGTTAGCAGTCTGCAGCATCGGACTTCTCACAAAGCGCTTCACTGAATGTCTGGAGGCCATCGATCCCGGCCCGTACCGGGCGCTCCTCGCCATGGGTGTCCACCCGGTTCCAGCCATCTGCCACAGCGTTCTCCCACAGATCGCCCCGGCGTTCTGCTCCGCCGTCCTATACCGCTTTGACGTCAATATCCGTGAGGCGTCTGTTCTCGGACTCGTGGGCGCAGGCGGGATCGGCGCACCGTTGATCTTCGCGATGAACCAGTACGACTGGAATAAGGCCGGTGCGATCCTTTTGGGACTGATTCTGCTTGTGTGGGGTGTGGATATTCTGTCTTCACGCAGATAAAATAAATCCCTGCTCATTCATCTCTTTTTAGGACTGTTTCCAGAAATTCCATTCTGCCCAAGAATGTACATTCTACGACTGACGTCCAGCATGAACTACATAGATTTTGTAAATAGTAAAAAGACCTTTTGACACAAAATAACCAACGATGTCAAAAGGTCTTTTATTCATTTTTGACCCGGACAAACAAGTCATCAGCCGCCTGTCCTCTTCACCCATTCTGTCGCGCCTGTCGACGCAGCAACAGGTTTCAGTCCCTGTTTTTCTACAAATTGGTGGAGCATCTCCGCAGTCTCAGCGCGGGTAATAGTGCCCTTCAGATCAGGAAGATCGATGCCGTCTGCCATGCCACTCTGTGTGGTATCATAACCCCTGAGCTGTGCGTAGCGATAAAAGATCGATGCAAGCTGTTCGCGCGTAACAGGATCATCCGGACCAAATTTCTTGCCGTCAAGGTCTCCCATAATGCCGTTTTGCTGTGCCCATGTTACCGCATCGTAAAACCCTACGGTACCGGGACCGTACTCCACATCGGTAAAGCGGTTCTTTCCCTCAACAGCAGGGCTGCCCGCCATACGGTAGAAAATCACCGCGATCTGAGCACGGGTGATATTGGTGTTCGGCGCAAATGTCACCGCACTGGTGCCTGACATCAATCCCTTTTCATAGACAAATATCACATCCTTATAAAACTGATCATTTCCATACACATCCGTAAATGGATTCGCCCCTGCGTTTGGATCGCTCTTTATCCACCCGGCGTAAACCGTCCTGTTTCCGATCATCCTGAGTTCTGTGATCCTCTGTGTCAATTCCTGATCGGAATACCAGCCGGTAAAATCATAGCCCTCACGGGTCGGAATATGATCGGAAAGGCTGACTGTCTTACCGTAGGTTCCCCCGATTGTACTTATGCCGCCGCCACCGTTCGCATGAAGGTTCAGAGTATAGCTGGTGGTATCGCCGCTGCTGCCGGAACTGCTGCTGTCCTTTTTCGGGGGCGTCGGGGTCGTTGGAATCGTCGGGATTGTCGGTGTCGTCGGTGTCGTCGGTGTCGTCGGGGTCGTCGGTGTCGTCGGGGTCGTCGGTGTCGTCGGGGTTGTCGGGGTCGTCGGGGACGCCGGATCCTTCGGTACCACCTGTCCTGCCGCAATTCTGATACCACAGCCCTTACAATAGGTGTCCCCCGTATAGCCATCCGCGCTGGCAGTGGCCTCAACTCTGCCGCGCACCTCGGTGCCGCCCGTGTGGTGATCTGGATTCAGCTCCCCATAAGCCGCGCCGCAGACAGAACACACCGCCTGGTCTTTGCAGGTGGCTGTTCCGCCGGAGTGATCTTCCCTGACATCCTCTGCCTCACAGTGGGAACATTTCTTCCAGTGCTGGATTTCATTATGCTGCTGCACATTGAAATCATGACTCAGCGCATCCATCGTTTCTGATTTTGTTGTGGAGCAGACTGTGCAGGTATAGGTTTTCTGACCTGCGGTTGTACAGGTAGGCTGTATTGTCACTTCGCCGCTATCCCACTTATGTGTTGATTCTTCACCGATGACATTACAGTTTGAGCATTTCTTCCAATGTTTGCCGGCATCGCTCTGCCATTCGCCCCATGCGTGAATACACACCGCAAGTCTCCAGCTGGCATAAAGCACCACATTCTCCGTAACAGGAAAGGTCTCTCCCGGGCATCCCGCTTTCTTTCCATCAGGATTGTCCAGCGCCCAGTGATCAAGGATCGCTGATTGATATGTAAAACCAGACTCCGGAAGAACATAATTCCCGGATATGCCTTCAACTGACTCCATATATCCCGGTGCTCCGTCTCCATCAAAAGAGACCGTGTAAGTTTCGCCCTTTACCTTCCATTTTTTCCATGCAGCTGCAAATTTGTCTTTATACGCGTCAGGAACATATATCGTCAGATTCTCAGGCCATGATTCATCGGGCAGATAAGGCAGATAAAATGCCAATGACAACTCTGCTTCATCCGGATCTTTCCAATGGGTGTGAACTTGCCCAAGTTGCGGGCATTTATGAAACGCGAAGGGCATCACCTTTTTGACACTATTTGGAATATCAATCTGCCTGAGGGTGTTACAGTCATAAAAAGCGGAACTCCCTATTGTTGTGACTGTTTTTGGAATTTGCACCTCACTGAGTCTTATGCATTTACTAAATGCATGTTGTCCAATCGTTGTCACTCCTTCCTCTATGACCACCTTGTCAATCTCAGACTTTTTGTCCTCCCAGGGACACCTTTTACCGGAACTAGTATTGTCGAAATCAGGCATTTCCCCTTTACCGGATATCGTAATGGTCTTATTGTCTCTGCTGATCGTCCATTTAATGTCTGTGCCGAGGATAGGATTCTGGATGTCAGGAAACGGTCCATACAGCACCGCGGCAACCTTCAGATAGCGAGCGATATCAAGTACGACCGAGTCCTCAACGGAAAGCTGTATCATTGCGTCCTCAACAGCCTTAAACTGAAGCCTTATCTCCTCGATGTTATCGTTATTGATATCCGTTACGTCCGGCAAAGCATCGATCATTTCCTGTGCGCGATAGATAGAAGAGACTTTCCGCGCATTGGACCGGGTTGCGATTGCTTTATTTTTCATAAGCGCTTTCGCTGTGATTGGATTTCTTTCGCTGTCATATTGACAATTTAATTCTTTCGTGATGCAGCCGCTTTCCTCACTGCATACATGGCGGCACTCGGTGGCCTCCACCGCGTCAGATGAGGTGGCTGCAGATCCCGTTATCTCCTTCTGCGGATAACATTCCGGCGTATGCTCATGGACACATTTTTCCATCCACGTATAACACTCCCGGGTATGTTCATGGCTGCCCGCTCCTTTTCTCATTTCTGCTGCCAATACAGGCACAGAAACTAAAGAAAGCATCGTACAGATGCAGAGCAGTGCCGCATAGATCCGTTCTCTTTGTTTCTTTTGTTTTTCTGGCTTTCTCATTGATTTTCCCCCATTTCTATGGTATCTGTTTCCTTTTTCTGAACTTGATATAGAAAGCAGTGAGCACAACTGCCGCGGTAAAGGAAATGACCGCTTCCAGCACATATCCGCCCACACCCTCATGCAGCAGGATCGCCCCGTACATTCCCGCGGCATCCATCGGCTGGCTCTGCACCGTCCCTACCGTTCCCAGAAGAGACAAAAACAGCAGAGCGCACAGTGCCGACAGACTGCGAATGCTTCGCCGCGCCTGTCGGCGGCGAGATTCCACTATCCGCTCTTTTGCCAGCGCAACACGCTTTTGTGTATCGTACATGCACACAAAACCTCCTTTCTGAACACTCAGCTTAAGGGTCTTTCACTTATATAGGTACAAAAATCCGGAAAAACTCTCACCCGGGAAGCAGATTTTTCAAAAAAAAATGAGAGCTGCGTAAAAACAGCTCCCAAAAATCACAAAATAAAGTTATATTACGGTGTCAGACGGCGGGCGATCAGCTTTCCCGCTGCCAAAATCACTACAGGCAGAACATAGGCAGCATACTGCACTGCGCCGCCATAAGCGATCAGCAGATTATAGAGCGCGTGAAACGTGATGGCTGCTCCCAGCAGACCGCAGGTTCCGGCAATCTTCAGCCAGGTCCGCTGCCACACATACGCGAGGCCTCCGCCTACAATGGCTCCGCAGATCACATGCATCGCTCCTGTTCCGATCCCCCGGAAAAAAATAAAGGAAAAATGTCCGGCTCCATTTTGGATCAGGTAGCAGATATTTTCAAAGGTGGCAAAGGAAAGAGCTGTGATCACAGCGGAGATTTTGATCTGTTCCGTCTTTGGCTCAAATATCAGAAGATAAAAGAGCAGAGGCAGAAGCTTCATGACTTCCTCCACCACCGGGGCGATCTCCGCAGTGGCGGCAAAGGTATCCGCACCATAAAGTGCAGCGAAAAAGGTATTGATATAAGCGGAAAGAAGACACGCCCCCATTCCTACAAGGCAGAACAGAAAGAATTTTGTCTGCCGTTTTCCCATGCACAGGGCGGCGATCAGTAACGGCGATGCCATACAGATAAAAACATTTTCAATATACGTCATTCCTGCACCGCCTTTCCCATTGCCGGCAGCAAAGCGAGCAAGCAGCCTGCCAGCAGAAGATCAAACCAGCAGTATGGGCTGAAAATGGAATCTCCCGGCCAGAAGCAGCCAGAAGTCCAGAGGGCATATTCTAATGTCACATAGCAAAGGACCCATATATGAAAATATTTCATACTATTTGCAGTTCCCCTCTGCCTTCTGGCATAGGCAAGTCCCCGGATAGAAAAACAGGAAACAATGATCATCATACCGCACCAGAGCAGATTGGAGAGGATATCTCCAAATGTGCAGTAAAACATGCACAGCGGAACACCGATCAGGACGGCACTTAAGGCCTTCCTGCACGGAAATCTCCGTTCTTCTTCCGAAGAAAGCGTGTATTGCAGCATAGAAAGGAAAATGACACTTGCTACCCAGCCGAACTCTGACACATAAAAGACCTGCGGCGTTTTGGAAAATAAGAGCAGATACAGCGTCCAGTAGAGGGATCCAAGGAAGAAACAGCCATAAAAACAGGTCAGCAGGAAATACTCCTGTTTCCGGCTTTTCAGATACCGGATACCGCCCAGGAAAAAGCCTAACAGGGTAACCGCGGCTTGCAAGAGGTTACTGATGACTTCCATCTGTATTTTCCCCCTTTTGCTCCCCTGTCTGTTCTTCTTCGTTCAGTCTACGGATGCGGAAACATAACACCGTCACGCACACGCCGAGAACAAAAGCGAGCAGTCCGACCACGATATATCCAAGTGCGGTGCTGCCGCCTAACATCGTCGCCGCTGTTTCCAAGCCAGAAGAAGTTCCCATCTCAATCCGGCTGACAGTATCAGGCATGGAAAGGGAAACACCTACGATCACCGCAAGACATGCGGCCACGCAGCAAACTGCTGCAGCCCATTCTCTCCGCAGTCTTTTTTTGTATTCTTTTTCCGCAATACGACGTTTTACTTCCGCGATCCGTTCCTCATTACTTCGCATTGGTAATTCCCTCCCGCTCCAGTAATCCACGCAGACGCGCTTTTCCCCGGTATACCATATTGGTGATCTGCTTCTCACTTTTTCCCATGACCTCAGCGGCCTGCCGATAGCTCATTCCCTCAAAATAGGTCAGATAAAGAGCTTCCCGGTAATCCGTCTTCAGCTCATCCATACAGATATGCAGGATCTGATCCCGTTCCTTTGTCCGAATGACCTCTTCCACCAACGTCTTTCCATCCGGCTCTTCCGTCAGGTCATCAAGGCTGAAGAAAAGCCGATGTCTGCTTTTATGGCGCAGAGCCATGTGCCGCGCTGCTTTATACAGATAAGCCTTAAGACCGCCGTCCTGGATGCGTGGCTTTTTTGTGAACAGATAGGAAAAGACTTCGATCATCAGGTCCTCCGCTTCGTGGACATCATGCAGATAGCCATTGATGTATAAGGTCAGCGGGTTACCGTATTTTCTCATTAAAGCCTCAAGTCCTGCTTCATCGCCGCGCAGATACTGTCTGTAAAGTTCTTCATCAATGACCATGCTGTTCATTTCCTTCTGTCTGAAATACTATACACAGTATATGTGGGCATCGGCATAATTTCAAGTCCTATTTTACTTCAAACTTCGCCCCGTGCTCCAGCTCATCCCCGTCCATATGATAGATCGCGTCGATAATATAATTCCGGTATGTTGCGTTCCCGTCCTGCGATGTCAGCCGTTCATGGGCGATCTCCCCTGCGAGTCCCATGGCACAGACTGCCGCTGCTGCCGCCTCAAGCGGATGCTCCTGATTTGCAGTCACAAATGCTGCTGTAAGAGCAGAAAGCTGGCAGCCGGTTCCCGTGATGGAGGACATCATCGGATGGCCATTGTAGATGCAGTACGCTTTTTTTGCGTCCGCCACGAGATCAATAGCGCCTGTGACCGCGATCACAGCTCCTGTCCTCTCTGCGAATTTCTTCACGAATGCCACCGCCTCATCAAGGTTATCTTCGGTTACACGGTCTGCGATATCCGCATCCACGCCCTTTGTGGTCCCTGTTCCCACCGCAAGTGTCTTGATCTCAGAGATATTTCCGCGGATCACGGCGAATTTTACCGCTTTTAAAAGTTCGTTGGCCGTCGATGTCCGGAGTGTCGATGCCCCGACGCCCACCGGATCCAGCACTGCCGGGTGTCCCAGCTCATTGGCCCGCGCTCCCGCAATCTTCATAGACTCGATGGTACGGCTGTTCAGCGTACCGATATTGATATTGAGGCCTGCGCAGATCGTCTGGATCTCCGCGACCTCCTCCTTGTCGTCCGCCATGATCGGGGAAGCCCCGCAGGCCAGAACCATATTTGCGCAGTCATTGACCGTCACATAGTTCGTAATATTGTGGATCAGCGGGCTCTTCTCCCGCACCTGATCAAACATCTGTTTTAACATGCTTCTCTCTCCTCTACTGTCCCATTGCTTCCTGCATCCCTGCAAGGATATTGGCTTTCTTTAAGCTATAGATCAGCACACCGCTGATCACGGCACCTCCGGCAGTTGAAACAAGGAACGGGATCACATATGCGTAAAATGCCAGACCTGCCGCGCTCTTTCCCATAAGGAAGACCGCTACCGGATAGGCCGTGAGTCCGCCAAGAACAGAGGTTCCAAATACCTCACCGATCAGTGTCGCCGGAATATTCTGTGTCTTCTGATACACAAGCCCGCAGATCAGCGCGCCGAACATACTGCCCGGGAATGCCATCAGGCTTCCAAGTCCCAGAAGATTCCGGATCAGCGCCGCCGCGAATGCCGCGCCCAGTCCGTATCCCGGTCCTAAGAGGACTGCACAGAGAATATTCACCATATGCTGTACCGGGGAACACTTGCTCCCGAATACCGGGAATGAAAATAAGCTTCCTGCCACTGCGACTGCACAGAAAACAGCTGCCACCGCTAATTTTTTCGTATTTGTCTGTTTCATGTTTTATTCCGCGTGACCGTTCCTTTCTTCGGACCGTCACACATTCCTCCTTTGAAAATTTTCCGCAGCCGCAAAGCTTCCCTTGCGGCCGTATTTTTAGGAAACGGCTGTACGACAACAGCGCTTCCACAGGTGAAGTACCATGTACTCCACATAAAAATGTACAGTTCCCCTTTCCGGATCACTGTATGGAAGGCGGTCGATGCTTACTGGCATCCTCTCACGCCGGAACACGGCTTCCCATCGCTGATCTCATACAAAGCCCAGGGCGCTCCCCCTCGGCCCGCCGCCTGCTGGCGGATCCCGTTTTCTCCTTTCAAAGTATGGTTTTGTTACTGTTTTTTCTGCCACCTGTTTCGGAAACACAATGATCCCAAATTTTTTAAATCAGATGACATAAAAACAGGAGACACCCATCACGGCATGTCCCCTGTAAAAATTCATATCATGACTTCCTACGGCGGCATTATCCGCATCAGGTTAAAGGGTCGAAGTTTGAGCACTTCCTCTCAGCCCGCCAACGAGCTCCCCTGTTTTTTGTAAGACTTATTATAGCGCATCTTTGAAAATTTGCAAGTAAAGAATTTTCTATTTTTCTTTTTCCTTCTTTATCCGCACATCCTGATCCATCTGCGCTTTCGCCTTTCTCGCAACCTTCCCGGCCGTACTCATCGTACTGCCCCGGACGATCATTCCATTCCCAAAACGCCTGCGGATATCGTCGAACGCCTCATCTGCTTTCTTCTGTTTTTCCCGCTCCTTGGGATTCTCAAACAGGGAGATCTGTCTGAAATCATCCGTTGTAAGATCCGTCAGCGCCATTCCGATCAGCCGCAAAGGCTCACACTTCCAACATTCATATAACAGCTTTTTCACCTGCGCAAAGATCTCCTCCGTCACATCCGTGGGATCCTCAAACGCCCTCTGATGTGATCTTGTCTTAAAATCCAGTGTCCGATAAGTCACCGCCACACAGCTGCACTTTTTCCCGTCCCTGCGCATCCTTGCAGCCACCACATCACACTGGGCAAGCAGAAGCGCCAGTGCCTGCTCATACGTCACAAGATCCTCTTCCACGGTCGTCTCCGCGCTGTAGCCCTTCGCTTCCTCCCGCTCCGCACGAACCGGGGAATCGTCGATGCCGTTGGCATACCGATAAAGCTGATGCCCGGTCTTTTCTCCCAGGATCCGCTTGATCTCCGCCTCTCCGCTCCGCGCCATATCGCCGATGGTCTTAATTCCTTCCTGTAAGAGTCTTTGCTCCGATGCCTTTCCAAGGAACAGAAGATCCCGCACCGGAAGTGGCCACAGCTTTTCCGGGATCTCAGCCGGAAACAATGTATGTACCTTATCCGGTTTTTCAAAATCCGATGCCATCTTCGCCAACAGCTTATTCGTTCCGATCCCGACATTCACCGTAAAGCCCAGCTCATCCCGGATCTTATCCTTGATCTCGTGGGCCACCGCCACCGGATCCGGATAGATCAGATGGGTACCGGTCATATCGAGAAACACCTCGTCGATCGAAAACGATTCCATCGCAGGCGCATAGGATGCGCAGATTTCCTTAAACGCCCGGGAACACCTCTGATACAGCGCAAAATCACCCGGTACGCACACGAGATCCGGACATTTCCGCAACGCCAGAGCCACAGGTTCCCCTGTCGTCACCCCATATTTTTTCGCCGGGATCGATTTTGCCACAACGATGCTGCGCCTTAGCTTCGGATCCCCACCGATACAGGACGGGATCTCCCGAAGATCCGGCAGCCCCTCCTTTACGCGCTTCGCCGCCTCCCAGGAGAGGAAGGCGCTGTTCACATCCACATGAAATATCAACCGTTCCATACTGTTTTCCTCATACCAGAGCTTTCTGAGACTTCCGTCTCCTCATTCGGTCAGGCACTGCAAAGGAAACCTTTCTATATCATGCCTCATCATGCCTCAGCTCATCCTGCCGCACTGCCTGCTCACACGCTTTTTTCTCTCATGATCCAGAAAAACGTGCACGTAAATATAATTCCCTTTACGATCGACGTGGACGTAAGCGCCCACCAGATTCCGTCAAGCCCCATGATACCGCTAAGAACGATGGCAAGCGGTATTCTGGCACTCGTGAGCACAATACTGATCACGCTGCAGAGTCTCGTTCTTCCGAGTCCCGACAGTGCTCCGATCGTCGTCAGCTCCACGCACATAAATGCCTCGCTGAATCCAATGATCACGAGATAGCCCACAGCTGTCGCAACCGCCTTCGGCTCATGGAAGAAGATATCCGCGATCGCATTTGGGAAACAGATAAATACGGCGGAGACCAGCACTCCCCAGATTCCGACCGTCCACAGGGATACCTGATATCCTTTCCGGACGCGTTCTCTCTCCCCGGCCCCATAGTTCTGGGCCACAAACGCGTTTAACGCAGCTGCAAAGCCATCAGCCGTATTCCAGGAGATCGATTCGATCTGACCGCCAACTCTCTGCGTTGCCACTGCCTCCGCACCGTATCCGGACACCATTCGCGTCAGGATCATGGAAATCCCGCAGTACGCCATGCCCTGGAGCGCGGTTGGAATTCCGATCCTGCAGATTCCCCTTAAAAATTCAACAGGGATCTTCGCAAAGAGCCGGGTTCCTTTTAACACATTCTCCTTCTTCCGCGCAATGATCCCAAGAATCATGATACTCATCACGATCGCCTGAGCTGTCACCGTAGCGATCGCTGCCCCGGTCACACCAAGTCTCGGAAATGGTCCCGGTCCGAGGATCAGGACCGGATCCAGGATCATGTTTGTCACAAGTCCGATAAGATTTGCCATAAACGGCGTTTTTGAGTCTCCCTGAGCCGTATAGAGTCCCGTGAGTGTCAATGTCAAAAATGAAAATACGATCAGTCCGCAGGCGATCTTTGTGTAAGCCAGCGCTGCCGCCTGGGCCTCCGCATCTTCAAGTCTGAAAAATCCCACCATCTGATTGACAAATATGAGACAGAGGACCGCATACGCGATTCCCATTGCCGCTGAAAGCTGCACTGCAGCCTGAGCAAATCCGTGGGCTTTTTCCCGGTCCCCTCGCCCGATACATTGTGCCACCTGAACCTGTCCGCCCATTCTCGCCATGGACGCCAGCCCCTGCGAAAGCCAGGTAAACATTCCCCCGACGCCGACTCCCGCTACTGCCTTTGATCCCAGAAGACCGATCCATGCCATGTCCGTAATGTTGTAAAGCGTCCCCAGAAATGCCGATGCCATGATCGGGATAGCGAGCTTCACCAGGGTCTTCATGATAGGTCCCTTTGTTAAATTTCCTTCCATACCCCAAATTCCTCATATATTTTTTTGATTGTCCAGTATTTCTATTATAGCTGATTTCTTCTACGATGCAAACATATCTTTTCCTTGTTTACATTCTACCATATCTCTCAATGTACAGCAAACGCTAGTTCTGTATCTTGATAAAAATTTTGGCACACCTGACTCATCAAAGTAACGAGAACGCGGTGTGCCATTTTTCCCTTTATATATGTGTTTTTTCTGATACTACGGACGCCTGATTCAGATTCTTCTGCAACATGGCAATCAATTCCTCAATAACTATTGGCTTGGATAAGAATCCATCCATGCCGCATTCCAGCGCTTTCTTTCTGTCTTCATCAAACGCATTTGCAGTCATGGCAAGAATTGTAATCCCCGCCAGTGCCGGATTATCCAGAGCACGGATCGCCTTAGTGGCTTCATATCCATTCATTACCGGCATCTGTACATCCATCAGCACCAGATGATAATCGCCCGGCTTCGAATTCTTAACCTTCTCCACTGTTTCTGCCCCATTTTCTGCAGTATCAACCAGGAAGCCATATTCATTAAGAAGCTCCACCGCAATTTCACTGTTCAGTTCATTGTCTTCCGCAAGCAGTATACATTTTCCTCTGAAATCTGAGCCTGCCGTCGGAAGAATTGACTTCTCCGGCTCGTCCTGGCTCTGACCGATAACAGTCATCAAAGTCTCTCTGATATCTGACATAAACAGAGGTTTCGCGCAGAATGCAGTTACCCCTGCTTCTCTGGCTTCCACTTCAATATCTGACCAATCATAAGCCGTCAGGATAATGATCGGCGTATCATCTCCAAGACTACGGATCTGTCTGGTAACCTCAATGCCATTCATATCCGGCAGCCGCCAGTCGATAATATAAGCATGGAATGCATCCCCAAGCTCCATAGACTGCCGTGCACGGAGGACGGCCTCCTTACCGGAAAGTGTCCATTCTGAACGCATTCCAACCTTCACCAGCATCTTTGTCACACTGTCACAGGTATTAAAATCGTCGTCTGCAACCAATGCCTTAAGACCTTCCAGCTCTGCAATCTTCTCTATACGGTGATTCCCGGACTGGATCCGGAATGGCAGACGAACAATAAATTCGGTGCCTTTCCCCTGTTCGGTCTGAACCTCAATGGTGCCGCCCATCATATCCACGATATTCTTGGTAATGGCCATGCCAAGTCCTGTGCCCTGAGTCCTGCTCACAGTGGAAGTCCGCTCCCGCTCAAAAGGAGAAAAGAGCTTCTGTACAAATTCCTGGCTCATGCCGATTCCATTATCCTTTACCCGGATCTCGTACAGTTCACTGCCTCTTTGGAGTCCCGGGAACTGTTTCAGCCGGACAGAAACCGTTCCGCCTGCAGGAGTAAACTTGATCGCATTAGACAAAAGATTCAGCAGCACCTGATTTAAACGTGTCCTGTCACAATAGACATCCTCATTGGTAATATCCATTGCATCCATATAAAGATCCAGCTGTTTCGCATGGACCTGCCCGCTGATAATGGTCTTCAGATCATGAAGCACATCCGACAGACTGACCTCCGTTTCTTCCAGATGGAGCTTTCCGCTCTCGATCCGGCTCATATCCAGGATATCATTGATCAGTGAAAGCAGATGGTTACTGGAAGAAAGGATCTTACCCAGATAATCCCGAACCCTGTTTTTGTCATCAATATTGCTTACAGCCAGTGTAGTAAAGCCGATGATCGCATTCATTGGTGTCCGGATATCGTGAGACATGTTGGAAAGGAACGTACTCTTTGCCCTATTTGCAGTCTCCGCCGCACGTACTGCCTCAGAAAGTGCGCGGTTCATTTTCCTGTCCGAGGTACGGTCCGACATAACCAGGATATATTTCTTTTTCCCATTTACCTCACTGCCCATTGCAATATTATGGAACCAGCGTTTTTCCCCCGTTTTCTGATGAACATATTCAAAATCCCATTCTTTTTGTTCATGAACCTGGATTTTCTCCAGATAATTTTTCTCCGGATCTTCATTCTCCCCTGAATGCAGTTTCCCAAGAATCCTAATATCATTACGGATCTGTTCTACTGTAATTCCCAGCAGCTTTTCCACATTCGGGCTGACGTAATCTGCCTGATATGTTTTTGCATCCAGCATCAGGAAAACATCATTCACATTCATTGACAGCTTTTGAAACAGCTCGTCCCTGTACAGGATCTGCGTATCCTTTTTCCTGAGGCTTGTCCTGTTTTTTTGGATGATAAGGCTGATAAAAAATGCGGCAATACAGAATACAACCACACTTACAAGAAGCATCGTACTGCGCTGCAGACTGTTCATACTGGCATTGACGATCTCCGCCTGTACAAGTCCCAGAAATATCCAGTCCTGGATATCTGATTTTTCATAAACCAGATAATAGTTCCTTCCATCCAGATTCAGCAGCATCGCATCTGCATGGCCGGAACTGAACTTATCCGAAAGTTCAAGGATCTCTTTTTCAGACATACTGGAATGCTCTCTCAGAATGCCGAAGAAATTATACACATTCCCCCATGACTCAGAAG